>Ga0114931_10001629_pt1 | contig 28599 bp, 20 predicted proteins | sample 2SBtaG_FD_89579 | JGI IMG/M metagenome (GOLD analysis project Ga0114931, IMG submission 89579) | Deep subsurface microbial communities from Kolumbo volcano to uncover new lineages of life (NeLLi) - 2SBTROV14_V59a metaG | ecosystem: Environmental > Aquatic > Marine > Volcanic | place: Kolumbo... | reverse complement strand
ATAGCTTATATTTGGGTGTACAGAAAACTTACTGATGCAAAAGCTAGTCTCATTATGGATACCCCTATGAACACTCCTACCGAAAACTCAGAGATACCTGAAACAACCCCAACAGCTTAAATACGCTACCCACAAAGAACGGGGTTGACCCCGTTAGAAACCCAGACATTAACTCGTTCGATAATAAACTGTAATAAGATATAAACATACTTAGTCTCTAACGGGGTTGACTTGCCCGCCTGTTAGTATATACTTTATGACACTCCCTATGGGGAGTGTTTTAAAGTTCGTTGAAATAATAAAGTACAAGAAAAAGATTACTTATTTTGAATCTAGGTAAGGTTTAATAAGTAGTTGCAAGTTCAAATAAATATTCAAAGTGATTGAGCTAGAAAAAGCAAAAAGCTATTTTTTGTTTTGTTCCGTTCACCAAAATTTAAGGAGCGCAAGCGACTATAAATTTTGAGTGTCGCGTGATGAGCGTAAGCGAGTTTTACGCGACTAAATTACCACGTAAAATCCCGCTCTGCGGGATCACGTGGCTAAATTCAAGTAATCGTAAAATTTTATTTCATAAAATTTTACGAACTTTCATTTAGAGTTTGATCCTAGCTCAGGATGAACGCTGGCGGCGTGGATAAGGCATGCAAGTCAAGGGGGCCCTTCGGGGCAACCGGCGAACGAGGTAGTAACACGTAGATATGTACCCTTTAGTTGGGCATAGCTAATCGAAAGGTTAGGTAATTCCCAATAGTCTCGTAAGAGTAAAGATTTATCGCTAAAGGAACAGTCTGCGGCCTATCAGCTTGTTGGTAAGGTAAAAGCTTACCAAGGCTATGACGGGTAGGGGGGGTGAGAGCCTGGTCCCCACCGATGGAACTGAGACACGGTCCATACTCCTACGGGAGGCCGCAGTCGAGAATCTTCCGCAATGGACGAAAGTCTGACGGAGCGACGCCGCGTGGTTGATGAAGTCTTTCGAGACGTAAAAACCTTTTATGATTAGGAAAGTTTATTGATCCGATCATGAATAAGGGGCTCCAAACTCTGTGCCAGCAGGAGCGGTAATACAGAGGCCCCAAGCGTTATCCGGAATCACTGGGCGTAAAGGGTGTGTAGGTGGTCTTGTTAGTCTCTCGTTAAAGCTCCCGACTCAATCGGGAAAATGCAAGGGAAACGGCAAAACTAAGAGGATGCGAGAGGTATATGGAACTCATGGAGTAGGGGTGAAATCCGTTGATATCATGGGGAACACCAAAAGCGAAGGCAATATACTGGCGCATTCCTGACACTGAGACACGAAAGCGTAGGTAGCGAACGGGATTAGATACCCCGGTAGTCTACGCCCTAAACGATGATCGCTAGCTTTTCGGAGTATCGACCCTCTGAGAGGCGAAGCTAACGCGTTAAGCGATCCGCCTGGGTAGTACGAGCGCAAGCTTAAAACTCAAAGGAATAGACGGGGACTTGCACAAGCGGTGGATTATGCGGTTCAATTCGATAGCAAACGAAAAACCTTACCAAGGCTAGACATCTAACTGAATACCAGAAGAAACTTTGGTAGTCTCACAAGGACAGTTAGACAGGTGATGCATGGCCGTCGTCAGTTCGTGATTTGAATTGTTCCCTTAAGTGGGGTAACGAACGCAACCCTCGTTGGCTGTTACAAGTGTCAGCCAAGACTATCCAGCACCAAGCACACTTCGTGTGAATTTAAAATTTCTAATTTCTAATTTCTAAACAATATCCAATTTACTAATGTCTTAATTAAAAAATTAATTCATTAAAGATTGTTTGCCTGTCCGCAATGCCTTGCATTGCAAGGCGGGTGGGAAAATTGAAAATTCTAAATTAAAAATTTATGAGCGAAGCGAATTTGGTGCTGGAAGGAAGCGAGGATGACGCCAGGTCAGCATGTCCCTTGACGCCTTGGGCTACACGCATAATACAATGGCCACCACAACGGGTTGCGACAGCGTAAGCTTGAGCTAATCTTTTAAAAGTGGCCCCAGTTCGGATAGAGGGCTGAAACTCGACCTCTTGAAGTTGGAATCGCTAGTAATCGCGGGTCAGCTATACCGCGGTGAATACGTTCTCAAGTCTTGTACTCACCGCCCGTCAAGTCAGGGAAGTTGGGAGTACCCAAAGGCTCACTTTTTGTGGGACTAAGGTAAACTCAATAACAAGGACTAAGTCGTAACAAGGCACGGCTAGCGGAAGCTGGTCGTGGAATATTTCAAGGTGAACCCCGCGAAAGCGGGGAAAGAGTCGATTTTGTATATCTCGATCGAGTATACAAAGGTTTGTATAACCAAAATACATGACCACACAGAAAGATGTGTAAGTCTTCCAAAATTTTTTATTTTATAAAAAACTTAGGAAGACAAGAACGGAACAAAACAGAGAATAGCTTCCACTTCATCAGTGGATAACCAAAAAACTCCTTATTTTAAGGAGTTTTTTGGTGTTTAATTTTATCTACTACCATCTATTGACTTTTTATTTAATATTGTGCTATAATTAGAAACAGGAGTGTACAACCATGTTGAATGTGTTGAAATGGACTTGTTTTTCTTTTGCGGTTGTCTTTTTATTGGCAGCTGCAGTCATCAATGGCGAGTACGTCAGCGACCAGCTTACCGCGGAAAGTCTGAGGTCAGCTGGTCAAGTCGTCGACGACCCAGTAGACGTTTGGCCAGTCCAAGTACTCTATCTTGAGGGGGCTGCAATTTTTGGAGTAGGATTCGTCCTCTTTCACCTCATGGACTGGATAGGATTACCGAGAAAGAGGCGTACTCAGAAAGCAGTCAAACGCCTCATGGAATCCGATCCCTCCTTTAGGAAAAACAAACCGGTCTACAAATAATGGGGGGAAGGAATTTAAACCCTACCAACAAACACGGTCCGTCTTTGCACAGCGTGCAAGGCGGGCCATTCCTTTTATATTTATGATTTTTTTGCTATATTTTACTTGTAGAATTCTGGCACTGATAACTTCGTATCAGCACACTGGAATTTTATAGTCATTTTATTCCTTAAAATTTCGCGCGCGCATAGCTCAGCTGGTAGAGCATTCGACTGATACTCGAAAGGTCCTAGGTTCGACCCCTAGTGCGCGCACCACTTCGCTAAAGCTACGCGATGAAAGCACAAAAAAACTCTTGGACTAACTCTAGAGCCTGCCTGCCATCGTTATACTCAAGTATTAGCAAGTAGGTTAAATAGGTATTTAAATACCTATTTTAATACCTATCATTTACTCCTTTAAACTCTCTTCAATCCTTAAAAGCTCGTTATACTTAGCAGTTCGTTCACCGCGAGAGACAGAGCCCGTCTTTATATATTTACTAAAAGTGCCTACGGCTAAGTGATCAATAGAAGTATCAGATGTCTCTCCCGAACGGTGAGAGATGATGGTTTGCCAATTTTCTTCTTGGGCCCTTTTTATGACTTCCAAAGTCTCGCTCAAAGTGCCCACTTGATTTAATTTTATTAAAATACTGTTAGCTGCCTTTCTATTTATTCCTTCCTCTAATCTTTTTAAATTAGTGACAAATAAATCATCTCCCACTACCATTAGACCGCCTATTTGAATAGGTTTGCTTCCAAACTTTTTTGTAAATAAGGTGTGCCCTTCCCAATCATCTTGATCAAACGGATCTTCAATATAGATAATAGAGAAATCTTCGATTAACTTTTGATAATATTTTAAAAGCTCTAGACTAGTAAACTCCTTTTTTTCTGATTTCAAAATATATTTACCTCCGTCGGCTGATGGATTATAAAACTCCGATGCAGCAGTGTCTAAAGCAATACCAAAATCAACTCCTAGTTTAAAACCGCCCTTTTCAATCGCTTCTTTTATAAGCTCTAAAGCCTCTTTATGAGACTTTAATTTTGGAGCAAAACCTCCTTCGTCGCCAACAGCGGTTGAAAGAGACTTTTCTTGAAGTATCTTTTTTAAATCATGGAAAACTTCGCTACATTCCCTTATTTTTTCAGCAAAATCCTCTTTTTTAAGAGGGACAATCATAAACTCTTGTATATCAAGTCCATTGTTACTATGCCTACCACCATTTATAATATTGACCATCGGGGTGGGAAGTGCTGGAGACTCATTTCCAGATAAGGAAGAAATATATTTCCAAAGAGGCACCCTTGTGTGCCAAGCCTCTGCTTTAGCAAAAGACATCGAAAGACCCAAGATAACATTAGCTCCCAAGTTTGATTTGTTTTCTGTCCCGTCTCTCATAATTAGGAATTTGTCTATAGTCTCTTGCCTGAAATCTCTACCAACCATCTTAGGAGCGAGCTCCTTTTCTATCATCTCTGCTAGTTTCTTGACTCCTTTGCCTTCAAAACGATCTAAGTCTCCATCCCTTTTCTCCAAGGCCTCATATTTGCCGGTAGAAGCTCCACTAGGCACAGCAAATCTGCCCATATCTCCCTCTACATATGTATCCACCTCTAAAGTTGGATTGCCTCTCGAATCCAATATCTCTCTGGCTTCTATTTTAGTGATCTTAGCCATTTATTTTTTAACAGCATTTTTAATTTCTCCGCTAGCAAATGAGTTTATATTTTCAATAGTGGTGTCCAATATTCTTTTTATGGCTTCTTCGGTATTAAAAGCATTGTGAGGAGTGACGATGACTCTCGGATGATCGATCAGATAATGGTTTGAAAGGACTGTCTTCATCTCTTCGAGTTTTGGGTGATCTGCTGAAAGTAAAGCCATCTCATCTTTCATATCACCCTCTTCTTCTAAAACATCTAAACCTGCTCCAGCCAATATTCCTTCTTCCAAGGCTTTAACTATTACTTGAGTTTCAACAATGGCTCCACGAGCGGTGTTGATGAGATAAGCGCCTTTTTTAATTTTATTTATATTTTCAGAATTTATCATATGGTGAGTAGAATCAGTATGTGGTGCATGAATAGTGATGACATCAGATTGTCCCAAAAGCTCATCTAAAGTGACGTAAGTAAAACCTAGTTTTTGTGCTTTCTCTTCTTTGGGGAAAGGGTCAAAAGCTATAACATTCATATTAAAACCTTTGGCCATTCCTATAGCATTGAGACCAATGTGGCCAGTACCGATAACACCAATAGTTTTTCCCTTCAAATCAAAACCCCGTAAACCTTCCTGAGAAAAAGAACCTGTTTCTTCTATACGATCATAAGCATCGTATATCTTGCGTGAGATAGAAAGAAGCAGAGCAAAAGCAAATTCAGCTACTGTATTTTCTCCATAAAAAGGGACTGTAACCACTTCGGCTCCTTTGGCTCGTACTGCCTCTATATCTATATGATCAAAACCAGTCGAACGAGTAGCTACTAATTTTAGATTTGGCAGTTGATCTAAAATTTCTTTGTTGACGGGATGACTAACAAAAACAGATAACACTTCAGCCTTTTCTTTAGCTTCCACCGAAGCTTCTTCTAATGTCTCCGCAAACTCTAAGCTCTGACCTTCAAGTTTTTTTTCAATATATTCCTTCTCCCACTCTTCGTTGTATAAATATAATATGTTCATAATATAAGTATAACTTACTTAAAAAACTAATCAAACAACCTCACCCCATCTAGATTTATTACAAAAGTTAAATTTCTCGCTGCCCCTCTCCTTACTAAGGAGAGGGGGTATGGGTGAGGTTTAGAATTTAAAGTGCTTGCAATTTTTATTAATTATTTTGCTTCTTTTCTTCTTCAGCGGTGGTGAGGATCATGGGGATAACGGAGTCGGGGTTTAGGGAGATAGCTTCGATGTTATTTTGAACTAAGAATTTGGTGAAGTCGGGATAATCGCTTGGTGCTTGACCACAGAAACCGATGTACTTACCCCGCTCGCGACATTTTTTGATAGCCATAGCTATCAAAGTTTTAACTGCAGGATCGTTTTCATTTGAAATAGGAGCGACAATAGCCGAGTCTCTATCAAGACCAAGCGTTAATTGGGTCAAATCATTTGAACCAATAGAAAATCCATCAAAAATATCAAGAAATTCATCTGCCCTCAATACATTGGCTGGTATCTCACACATCACATATACTTTAAAACCGTCTTCACCTTTCCTTAGTCCTTCGGATTCCATTATTTCCAAAACCCTACGGCCTTCTTTGGGAGTACGACAGAAGGGGATCATCGTTACAATATTTTTTAGACCAAAGTCATCTCTAATTTTTTTGATAGCTCGACATTCTAGTTTGAAAGCTTCGGCAAAATCTGGGTGATAATACCTAGAAGCGCCACGCCAACCAAGCATTGGGTTTTCTTCTTTTGGCTCATATTCTTCACCACCGAGAAGGGTGGCATATTCGTTGGTTTTGAAATCAGAGAAACGCATAATGACATCATTTGGGTAAAATGCTGCTCCAATTTGGCTAATACCTTCAGCTAGTTTATCAACATAAAACTGCACCTTGTCGTCATAACCTAAAGTGGTTTTTTCTATTTTATCTTTTAGAGTTTTTGATTTTATCTTGTCAAAGTTTAGCAAAGCATTTGGGTGAACCCTGATACTAGAAGCAATGATAAATTCTTCTCGAGCTAAACCAACCCCCTTATTCGGAATAAAGGAATACATAAAAGCTCCTTCAGGAGAGCCGATGTTCATGCAAATCTTAGTTTTGGTATCTGGAATATTTGAAATATCGTGGACTTTTTCGGTCCATTCCAACTTACCTTCATAGACATAACCATCAGTCCCACTTGAAGTATCCACCGTTACGGTTTCGCCAGTTTTGAGTTTAGTCAGAGCATTTTTTGTCCCAATGACAGCTGGAATACCAAGCTCTCGAGAAACAATAGCAGCGTGAGAAGTACGCCCACCTTTTTCGGTAATAATAGCTGAAGCGATCTTCATAATTGGTTCCCAATCTGGATCAGTAATTTCGGTTACCAATATTTCTCCTTTTTTAAATTCATTAAGTTTGGCAACCGAAGTAATAGCTCGCACTTTGCCAGAAGCAATTTTGGTGCCAACCGCAATACCGGTCACTAGTGGTTCCTCTGTTGTGGTTAAAGAATATTCTGTAATATTTAAATGTTTCTTTTCAGACTGAACAGTCTCTGGTCTAGCTTGAACAATGAAGAGCTCGCCTGAAACACCGTCTTTAGCCCATTCAATATCCATCGGGGTTGCTTTAGCGTTTCTCTCAGAGTAGTGCTTTTCTATCTCCACTCCCCAACGAGCCAAAATTAAAATCTCTTCATTAGTCAAAACAAAACTATCCCTATCTTTCTGGTCTACTTTTACTTCTTTGACTGGACTGGCTTGTGCTGAACTTGTTGAAGCATAGATCATCTTATTTTCTTTAGAGCCAATCGTTTTTTTGATGATAGCAGGGAAGCCTTGCTCTAGTGTAGGCTTAAAAACTAGATAAGCATCGGGGGTAACTTTACCTTGAACCACCATCTCACCAAGACCCCAAGAAGCATCGATTTCCACCACATCACGAAAGCCACTTTCAGTATCTAATGTAAACATCACTCCAGAGGAAGCCTTGTCACTACGCGCCATTTTTTGAACACCCACTGATAGGGCCACATCAAAATGATTAAATCCTTTATCAACTCTGTAAGAAATAGCTCGATCATTCCAAAGAGAAGCCATAGCACGTTTGACTGCATCAATTACTTTTTCTCCTCCTACTACATTCAAATAAGTTTCGTGCTCACCCGCAAAAGAAGCCCCGGGCAAGTCTTCGGCTGTAGCACTAGACCTTACTGCAGTATCAACTTCTTTCATTTGATAAGCGTTGGAAAGATTTTTATAAGCTTCAATAATTTCAACTTCAATTTCTTTTGGAATATTGGATTTGATTATTTTATCCCTGATAGCCTTACCTTTTTTTTGTAACTCAGTAATATTGTGAGTATCTAAATCTTTTAGAGTCTCTTCAATAAAAGAAGTTAGACCTTCTTTTTCTATGAAATAGCGGTAAGCATAAGCGGTGACAACAAAACCATTTGGCACTCTGATACCTTTGGAGGTAAGAGTAGAATACATCTCCCCTAAAGAAGCATTTTTTCCACCAACCAATGCTACATCATCGTTATTTACTTGGTCAAACCAAAAAATAAACTTTTTGTCTTTGTTTTCCATTTATAAAATATTTATTTACTAACTATATAATAGTATATACAAGTCTGAGACATTACTCCCGAGTCTTCCTGTGGATATGTGTCCACCAACTTCCTTAAAAAAATTAAAGCTATCATTTTTTGATAAATAATCTACTGGATTTTTTGAAAGGGAAGTGGCTTTTTCAAAAAGTTCTTTATCAACCAGAGCACCAGCTGAATCTGAATTGTCCCAACCATCTGAAGCGGCTGAAATAAAAACAGATCCTTCTTTTATAGATGAAAGAGCTCCCAGTGCTACTTCTTGATTGCGTCCACCAATTCCTCCACCTTTGATACTGACTGTAGTTTCTCCTCCGGCTAAGACACAGGTTTTTGGCGCAACTTCTCTGTCTACAAAGTTTTTACCCACTTCCGTGGCTTCTCCAGCGAGCTCATCTGTTTCTATCTTTGTATCAAATCCCAAAATCTCAGCTTTTTCTTTCATTGCTTTTAGTGCGTCTTGATTGGTAACCAAGAGTATATTGGAAACTTTTTCAAAATGTTTTGGATCCTTGGGAGTTTCTGTCAATTTGCAATCAAGAGAAATACAATCTTCAAACAAATCATATTTTTCTAAAATAGATCGAGCATCTTCTTTGGTTGTTTTATCCATCACGGTTGGACCTGAAGCAATAACAGAGATATCATTGCCGATAACATCAGAAAAAATAAGGGAAACTACTCGAGCAGGGAAGGCGAGTGCTGCGAGCTGTCCGCCTTGGATTTTGGAAAGATGTTTTCTAACAGTGTTGAGTTCATAAATATCGGCTCCTTTTTTGGTTAGTTCTTTAGTCACTTTGATTATAGTCTCATAGTCTGTGTCGTATGGATCACAAAGGAGAGCTGACCCGCCGCCTGATATTAAAAGTAAAACCAAATCTTTTTCAGTGGTTTTTTTGATCAATTCTCTTATCTCTTGAGTAGCTGAGACATTTTGACTTGAAGGGTAGGGGTGAGTCCCTATCAAAGATTTCATCCTTTTTAAAACACCAGCTTTAATATCTAACACTACCCCTCCTGTTAGTGTGTCTCCTAAGATGTCCTCTATTACCTCTGCTCCTTCTAGAGCACATTTGCCAATACCGATAAAAAATATTCGCTCGTAATTCTCACAAACATGGCGATCTTCCCCAATACACAATTCTCCATTTTCAAACAAAATCTTTTCTCGCAAAATCTTTTCTGTATTTATAGCCCCCAATCCGGCCTCTAAAATATCCAACGCATCTTTCCTCAAACCATTTGTGGCTAATTCTTCTTTATTTTTAATAATAGACATTTCTCTTGTATTCTATCATTTCCACCTCAAAAGACCCCTTACTGCTAGTGGAAAACTTTTGTTTTAAACAAAATAATTTTTCTTTTATTTGGATAATGTTATAATTTTGGCATTAATATTTAACAATAAAATTATGGGTTTAATAGAAATGTTTAGTTCTAGTGAAAAAAAAGAAGAAGGAGAAGGAAGAAGAAACGATGGTTTTGATAAACAAGCTGTACCAAGTGACGGTACAAATATCACAGAAAGAGAAATTAAAGGATTAGAAGAAATAAGAAAGGAAAAAGAGGGTTTAGAAGAAGAAATAACAGAAATAGAAAGAGATCCTGAAAACCCTAAATACAAAGACTTACACACACTAAGGGATAAACTACGTGAACTAAATGATAGGTCTATTTGACCTATTTCAAATAATCTGCTAATCTAATACGGCAATGTTAATGATTAGATTACAAAGAGTAGGCAGGAAGCATGAACCGGTTTTCCGGATTGTTTTAACTGATTCTAAAAACGGCCCAAAGAGTGGTAAATTTTTGGAAATACTTGGATCTTATGACGCTAGAAAAGAAGATAGGGGAAAATTCAAACTAGAAAGAATCCAGCACTGGATATCAAAAGGAGCTCAATTATCTGACACCGTCCACAACTTCCTTGTTGATAAAAAAGCTATTGAAGGTAAAAAAGTAAACGTTTTACCTAAAAAGAGACCTGTAGTTATCCCGACGCCCAGCGAAGCTGAGGTCGGGGCTCCGACCGTAAGCGTCGGAGAAGAAGATGCCTATACCAACTCTGCCACTGAAGAAGAAGTCCCAGAATCCGAAGTAAAACTAGAAATAAAAGAGGAAGAAGAAAAGGAAGTTGCGGAGGAGAAAGCAGTATAATATACTAAATAAGTTGACAGAATTATAAGGTTTTTAATTAAATAAACTGAAATGGAAAAAGATCAAGAGTTTTTGGAATATCTGGTCAAGGGATTGGTAGATAATCCAGAGTCCGTGAAGATTAGTCGTACCGTAGACGAGATGGGAGTCCTTCTCAGTCTTGATGTACACCCAGACGATATGGGTAAAATAATCGGGCGATCGGGTAATACCGCTAAGGCAATTAGGATTTTGCTTAGAGTCGTTGGAATGAAAAATAACTCTAGAGTAAACTTAAAAATAAATGAGCCGGAAGGTGGCAAAAGGCCAGAATCTAAAGAAGATGCTCCTTCAGCAGCCGCAGCGCCTGTTGTAGATTCGGTAGACGACGTTATGGAAGACCTTAAAATATAGCTTGGAGTTTTAAGTTAAGAGCTTAGAGAAACAAAAAAGTCCATTATAGACTTTTTTGTTTTGTTATTGTATTCTTAATTTATAAGCTTTAAGCTCTTAGCTCTAAGCTTTTTCTATGAATCCCGTTAGAAGTCACGGGAATCAAAATATACAATTTACTAAATATTCTAATACTTCTAACGGGATGAATTTTCATATAATCACATTGTTTCCAAATTCTTTTGACTCGTACCTTGGTGAGTCTATTTTAGCGCGAGCTATTAAAGATAAAAAAATTAAAGTGAAATTTTACAATCCGAGAGATTTCACTAAAGACAAAAATCGAAGAGTGGATCAAAAACCGTATGGTGGTGGGCCAGGGATGGTATTGGAGGCAGAATCAGTTATAAAAGCAGTAGAAAAAGCTATGGCTAGAAAAAAGAAAGCAAAAATTATTTGGCTAACACCTAGTGGAAAACAATTTGATAATAAATCTGCAGACAATTTTAAAAAATATAAAGACATAGTAATAATCTGTGGCAGATATGAAGGTATAGATGCTCGGGTCAAAAAAGTATTCAAAACGGAAAAAATTTCTATTGGACCTTATACATTGACTGGTGGGGAATTACCAGCTATGACAATTATAGATACTGTATCCAGAAGAATTCCTGGGGTTTTAGGGAAAATAGAATCCGTAGAAGAAAATAGGGTGGCATCTAGCGATGTTTATACCCGCCCAGAAATTTTAGTATACCCATTCAATAAGCTCAGGGCAGGCAAAAGCAAAAAATATCGTGTACCGAAAGTTCTCCTTTCGGGCAATCATGCTGAGATCGAGAAGTGGCGAAATAAAAAGAAAAAATAAAACCGCAAGCAAAAACCGCGCCTCCACAGCGCGGTTTTTGCAAACTTAACCTATCAACAGCAACGAGAACGTCTTCTTTTGTTGCTCACTTTAGTTAAGCCAAAAGAGAAGTGCATTGTCCAGAGTTATTTTTGACATACAAAAAAGCCCAAGATCGGTGGACTTCTCTTTTGGTTCATAATGGTTCGATTTCACTCACCATAAAAAGAACTAAACCCAATGTATTTTAGCATACTTTATTAATATCCTTATAAACCCCTGTGGATGCTTTTTTAAAAGAGAGGTAGTAAAATATAATTAAATTACAATTAACTTAAAAAACTATGGGCATGGAAAAATCTTTTAATAATGTAAAAACATTAGAGGTAAATTCCTCTTTGGAGGCAGAAAAAGCTGTAGTCAAAAGGTTTAAAGGTATTTCAGTAGATGCAATGGAAAGGCTGAACAAAAATCCTAGCTTTGAAAATTTGGCAGAAAGATTTTAATTTATTTATATGATCCCGTTAGAGATCACGGAAATTAAAAATATGAAAAATAAATTTATTAGATTAAATAACATAGGAGATTGCATACTAGAATGTGTAATTTCCTATCTCTAACGGGATGAGTAAAAACCCAATAAAAGATGAGATTGATTTTTTGATTGCTCAAGCTCAAAACGAAACTGACATCGCTAAAGAGATAGTAGAGAGCATTAGGGGCAAGGGAATTGATGATGACCCCGACGTAAAAGACGAGGCAGGTAAAAGTTATTACGAAGAAAAACTTTCTTTAAAAATGCTTGAATTTTTTAAAGAGGAAGAAAAGGTCATCTCTTTATATGCCGAAGCTAAAAAAAATTACCCCTTACTGGCTGAACTAATGGAAAACAAAAGACCCTATCTGAAAGATTTATTATCAGAAGCTAAGAAATTGTATGAAAAAAATCTTTCAGAAAATCAACCTAATTATTCTAATTAACCTAAGATTGGGAATTAGAGATTGAGTATTTTTTAGAAATTAGAATAATTAGAGCAATTAGAAATTTTTATGATAATAAACCAGGACATTTTAGAAAAACATCTAAACAATATCCGTGAGCTACAATCAAAAAGTGGGCTATTTTTAGCATCACGCTCAGATGTTTCTACTGGTTATAACAAAGCTTGGCTTCGAGACAATTTTTATACCTGTCTTTCTTTTGAAGAAATAGAAGATATAGAGACCGTAAAAAAAGTCTGGAAAGCTCTCCTTGCTATTTTCGTCAAACATAAAAACAAAATAAATTGGGCTAGTAAAAACAAACCTTATAGCACTTTTCAATACATCCATGCCAGATACAACCCAGAAACTTTTGAAGAATTTTGGGACGAATGGGGCAACAAACAAAACGATGCTGTTGGAGCCATTCTTTTCAAAATAGGAGACCTAGAAAACAAAGGCATCAAAATAATTGAAACCGAAGAAGAAAAAGAAGTCATTCAAACCCTAGTCGATTATCTCAGATCAATAGAATACTGGCATGATCCAGACAACGGAGTCTGGGAAGAGTATGAAGAAGTACATGCTTCTTCTATCGGAGCTTGTGTGGCCGGCTTAAAAGAAGTTGCCAAGCTAGGGATAGTCAATGTACCACGAGATTTAGTAGAAAAAGGGGAAGATGCTATGAAAAAACTTTTACCAAGAGAGTCAAAATCTAAATTTACTGACCTAGCTCTTCTTTCTCTTATTTACCCGTTCAATGTAGTGCCCGAAAAAACAGCTCGCGAAATAGTCAGACACCTAGAATATCATTTAGAAAAAGACAGAGGAGTCATTAGGTATAAAAATGATCATTATTATAATAAAAATGAAGATGGAGTAAGCGAAGAAGCTGAATGGTGCTTTGGTTTCCCTTGGCTCTCTGTTATATACAGAAGATGGGCAGAAGATGATAAGAAATTTGGAGATATAACAGATAGTGATGATGAGAAGAAGGCAAGAGAGTATTTGAAAAAATCTATAAAGACCATCCATCAAGACAAAATCCCCGAACTTTACTATTCTGATTCCAATCGTCCTAATGAAAATGTGCCGTTAGGTTGGGCTGAATCTCTTTTCGTCGTCGCTCTGTTAAAATCAGGGAAGTAATCTTTAGTTATTAAATGTAGCGATTAATCACTACAAATTAGAACACAAATTACTTAGGTACAATGGTCATCTTTGTACCTTCTTCTTTCTCAGTTCTCAGAGGATGACCCTTGAACTACCCCTGCCCCAAAGGGTCACCCTCAAATTTTAAACTTCTAATTTTTTAAATACACAGATCATTTACGACCGTGAGTAATCTGTGTATGTTGTTGGATGATGTAAATATAGAAAACGGCTCAACGAGATTTTCGTTGAGCTGTTATCCACAGTTTCTATCTCTAACGGGGTTGACAAAACTTGACAAATTTCTTGAGAAGACTATACTAAGCATTACTATTGAACGATTGAGTTATGGCTTGTCAATGGTGGACTGTGTATAACCAAAAGCAGTCATATTTTACAAGCAGAATCCTACGCTTTGACTTACAACAAAATAAATAGTTAAAAAACGAAGGAGATAAAAATCCCTAAGTGATTAGGGTCTTTCTTTGTGTGCGTTCAAAACACGCGTTGCAAAATAAGGTTTTGTCGGAAAAACAAAAAATAATTATCAATTTTTTCATTATAAATTATGACATCAACTACAACAAAAAAAGCTGAAACGACCAAAGTCCTGCCTAAGAAATATTTCAGTAAATTCAAGAAAGCCCTAGCCCCCATGCCAAACTTGGTAAAAGACCAAATCGAATCTTTTGACTGGCTCATCAAGAAAGGGATCAAAGAAGTATTTGATGAATTCACAGAAATAAATGACTCTACTGGTAAAAAGTTTAAATTTGAGTTTTTGGGTTTTGAGCTAGAAAAACCAAAATTTGATGAATACTACGCCAAAGAAAAGAAAATCACTTATGAGGCCCCTCTGAAAGTAAAAGTGCGTTTAACTAACAAAACTGTCGGAACTGAAAAAGAGCAGGAGCTCTTTATGGCAGATTTCCCGGTTATGACCCCACACGGAACATTCATTATAAGTGGAGTAGAGAGGGTCATTGTTCCTCAGCTAGCCAGATCTTTTGGAGTTTTCTTTACCAAACTTGAGGTCAAAGGAAAACCTCTTTTTGGAGTGAAAATTATCCCTGCTCGTGGGGCTTGGATTGAAATAGAAACTGATGTAGACAAAGCAATCTATGTCCGTATTGATAGGAAAAGAAAGTTCCCAGTCACTTCTCTCTTCAGAGCTTTCGGAGCTGAAACGGATGAAGAAATATATTCATTGTTTAAAAACAATCCAGAAGCCAAAGAATATCTGGAAAAATCATTCGCCAAAGATCACGCTAAAAATGTAGGTGAATCTTTCGTCGAAATATACAGGAGACTCCGAGATGGAGACTTGGCTACAACAGAAAACGCCAAAGAATTTTTCCTTAGTCTTTTCTCATCTGAAAGATACGACCTCCAAAAAGTAGGGCGTTTCCGATTTAATTCTAGGTTCAATCTACCAACTACTGGCAAAGGTTCTGACAGAAGGACTCTAAATATAGAGGACCTAAAATTAGTGGTAAACCATATCATAACTCTAAACTCTACTCCCGGCGCTAATGGCGACGACATTGACCATCTAGGTAGCAGGCGAGTAAGGTATGTCGGTGAGCTTTTGCAACAAAAGTTCCGTATCGGTATGGCCCAAATCAAAAGGAATATGACGAACCGTATGTCTACGGTAGACACCGATATGACATTACCGGTTCAATTCATCATACCCAAACCCCTTCAAGCCAGAATCAAAGAATTTTTCACCACCAACCAGCTTTCTCAATTTATGGGTCAAGAAAATCCTCTAGCTGAAATCGAACATCTACGTCAACTCTCTGCTCTAGGTCCAGGTGGATTAAACAGAAGCCGTGCTGGTTTCGAAGTTCGTGACGTCCACACTTCACATTACGGAAGACTTTGTCCTATCCATACACCTGAAGGACCGAACATCGGACTTATTTTGCATTTGGCTCTTTATGCTCGTATCAATGAATTTGGGATGATAGAGACTCCATACGTAAAGGTAGAAAAAGGTAAATTGACTAACAAAATAGAATACTTAAACGCCCTTGAAGAAGAGCAATTCGCTATCGCACATGCTGCTGTGGTCAGAGACGATAATGGAAATATAGTGAACAAAGTAGTAGAGGCTCGAATCAACAACAGACCAGGACTTATAGCCAAAGATAAGGTGGATTATGTAGACGTTGCCACCAACCAAGCCTTTTCTATTGCTACTGCCATGATTCCTTTCTTGGACCACAACGATGCTAACCGAGAATTGATGGGTTCAAACATGCAGAAACAGGCTATTCCATGTATCGAACCAGAGGCGCCTCTGGTGGCCACTGGTATCGAAGGTCCCGCCATGAGAGACACTGGTAGATTAATCCTGGCTAGCGAAAATGGTACCGTCACTAAAGTTGATGGAAATAGTATTGAGACAACTGATTCAAAGAAAGTTAAAACTGCATACAGATTGATAAACTTTGCCAAAACAAACAGTTCTACTTGTTTCCACCAAAGACCTATAGTCAATATAGGAGACACAGTCAAAAAAGGAGACACTCTAGCCGATACTTTGACTTCTGTTCAAGGTGAGATGGCTATAGGTCAAAATATTTTGATCGCCTTCCTATCTTGGTCTGGGTCAAACTATGAAGACGCTATTATACTTTCAGAAAGATTAATAAAGGAGAATAAATTTACCACTATCCATATAGATGAAGTGGTTATAAACGTTCGTGACACCAAATTGGGGCCAGAGATTACTACTTGTGATATCCCGAACGTCGGAGAAGTCAAACTTAAAAACCTAGCTGAAGACGGCATAATCAGAGTAGGAGCAGAAGTAAACCCAGGTGACATCTTGGTTGGTAAAATTACACCAAAAGGGGAGAGTCAGCTTACTCCAGAAGAAAGACTGCTTCGTTCACTCTTTGGAGAAAAAGCCAGGGACGTTAAAGATACTTCAAAGAGAGTAGAAGGAGGTAAAAAAGGAAGAATAATAAATGTTCAGGTCTTCTCCAGAGAACAAGGCGACAAACTACAATCAGGAATCATCAAGAGGATCCATATAGAAATAGCCCAAATAAGAAACGTATCAGTTGGAGACAAACTGGCAGGTCGCCACGGTAACAAAGGTGTTATCTCAAAGATTTTGCCTGTCGAAGATATGCCTTTCATGGAAGATGGTACCCCAGTAGACATGATCCTAACACCACTTGGAGTCCCTTCGCGTATGAACTTAGGCCAGATACTTGAGATTCATTTAGGATTGGCTGCCAAAACCTTAAACTATCAAGCAGTAGTACCTCAATTTGCAGGAGCTACTGATGTAGAAATCAAAGACGAACTCAAAAAAGCCGGTTGGAACGAAAGTGGTAAAGTTCAGCTTTATGACGGTAGGACCGGTGAAGGATTCAAACAGAAGACTTCTGTCGGTTATATGTATATCTTAAAGCTCAACCATATGGTAGAAGACAAGATACACATGAGATCGATTGGACCTTACTCTCTCATTACTCAACAACCTCTTGGTGGTAAAGCCCAAGGGGGAGGTCAGAGATTTGGAGAAATGGAAGTCTGGGCACTTCTCGGGCATGGAGCTGCTTATACTTTAAAAGAAATGCTCACCATAAAATCAGATGATATCTTAGGAAGAAGTGCTGCTTTCGATTCTATAGTCAAAGGAGAAAGAATAAGGGGAGAAAACTTGCCAGCAGCCTTTAACGTACTCGTTAGCAACTTGAGAGGATTAGCTCTTGATGTAGAGCTTTTAAGAAGCAGTGACAAAAAATTAGAAGTAGATGAAGAAGTTAATAATTAATCCCAATTTCTAAAGGGATAAATCAAAATGATAAATAAAAACCAAAAACAAGCTCCTCTAGATTTTGACTTAATCAAACTTTCACTTGCTTCACCAGAATCAATCCAGAGCTGGTCACATGGAGAAGTCACCAAGCCAGAAACCATCAACTATCGTACTCAAAGAAGTGAAAGAAACGGACTCTTTGACGAGAAAATATTTGGTCCAGATAAAGATTATGAATGTTACTGTGGAAAATATAAAGGTATCAGATATAAAGGTATCGTTTGTGAAAAATGTGGGGTAGAGATCACCCGTTCGGTAGTCAGGAGAGAGAGAATGGGACATATAGAACTTTCTGCCCCTGTATCTCATATATGGTTCCTAAAGAGTATGCCTTCACGTATCGCCCTTCTTCTGGGTACCACTTCTACAGACGTAGAAAAAGTGATCTACTTCGCTGGTTATATCATCACTAAAGTTTCAGTCGAAGATAAGCAAGCGATCCTTAGAGATCTAGATGCAGAATTCAAATCAAGAGTAAAAAGTCTAACCAAAGATGAAGAAAAAGCTGACCTCAAAGAAAAACTACTCTTAAGAAAAAAGGAAATCGAAGATATCATAGAAGGCAAAGTAATCGACGAAGTCGCTTATCACAATTACTCCATGAAATATGGTACTTTCTTCGAGGCCAAAATCGGAGCCGAAGCTATTTACAATATATTTAGAACTATAGACCTAGAGAAATTGAGAGACAAGGTCAAACTAGAACTTGAAAAATCTAAATCTATCGGGTCAGTCAAAATTGCCAAAAGACTTTCCTTAATTCAATCAATGATCAGATCAGGTACCAGACCAGAATGGATGTTCCTGACAAACATTCCTGTTATTCCTCCGGCTATGCGACCAATGGTACCGCTAGATGGGGGGAGATATGCTACATCTGACGTCAATGATCTATATAGGAGAGTCATCAACAGGAACAACCGACTCAAAAAACTAAAAGAAATCAGTGCTCCTGATGTTATATTGAGGAACGAAAAGAGGATTTTGCAAGAAGCAGTAGACGCTCTCATAGACAACTCAATCAGGCACAACAGTGGTAGCCAAGCAACATCTCAAGCAAACAAATCTAGAGAATTAAAATCTTTAGCCGACAATTTAAAGGGTAAGAGGGGTCTTTTCCGTCAAAACCTTTTAGGTAAACGTGTTGACTATTCAGGCCGATCAGTTATTGTTGTTGGTCCAAACCTTAAACTTCATCAGTGTGGACTTCCAAAACACATGGCTCTTGAGCTCTTCAAACCATTTGTTATCTCAGATCTTCTGAAACAAGAATTGGCTTACAACGTCCGTGGTGCTAGCCGACTGATCGAAGAGAAAATTCCTGAAGTTTGGGCTATCTTAGAAGAAGTCATTAAAGATAAGTTCGTGCTTCTAAACAGAGCCCCTACCTTGCACAGACTAGGTATCCAAGCTTTTAAACCAATCTTGATTGAAGGTAATGCGATTCAAGTACATCCATTGGTCTGTAATGCCTTCAACGCTGACTTCGATGGTGACCAAATGGCGGTCCACGTACCACTTTCACCAGAAGCTCAACTTGAAGCAAAAGAGATAATGGCTTCAGACAAAAACATCTTAAAACCTGGGTCAGGAGACCCAACCATCTCAAACAAACCTCTTGATATCATTCTCGGTTGTTACTGGATGACCAAAGACGTAGCAGGTGAAAAAGGAGAAGGATTAGTATTCCCAAATCCAAATCAGGCTATCTCTGCTTATGATTTTGGTCAAGCAGAATATAGAGCTAAGATAAAAGTCTTAGCAACAGAGACAGCTAAGTATGCAAAGTTTAATGGTGAACTATTTGAAACCACTATTGGAAGACTTTTATTCAACGCTGTTTTACCTAAAGACTACCCTTACGTAAACGAAGAGATAACTAACAAAAAACTAAAAGTAATCATCGATGAATTGATCCAAACACATAGTGTAGATGCTATTCCTCCTATCATGGACAAGATAAAGTCTTTTGGTTTTCGTTTTGCTACTGTTTCTGGGACCACTTGGAGTATCGGAGAAGTCATCGTCCCAGAAAACAAATATAAAATTATAGACAATGCCAAAGAATCAATATCAAAAATCCAAGAGCAATATGATTCTGGACTTCTTTCTCACAATGAAAAGAGAATCAAAAATATCGAAATCTGGACCAAAACCAAAGAAGAAGTAGAGCAAGCAATGAAAGATGCTATGGATAAGACTGGCTCTGTTTATGACTTAGTGACATCCGGTGCCAGAGGTTCTATGGGTCAGTTGACTCAGATGGCTGGTATGAAAGGTCTTATCGTTAACACTGCCGGAGAAACTATTGATTTCCCTATTATCTCATCAAACAAAGAAGGTCTCACTCCAATAGAATATTTCATCACTACTCACGGTGCTCGAAAAGGTATGACCGACACCGCCCTAAATACCGCCAAGGCTGGATACCTTACTAGGAAACTCTTTGACGTTTCTCAAGACTCTCTTATAAAAGAACTTGATTGCGGAACCAAAGAAGGAGTGACTTTGAGTAAAATGACCGCTTCTGGTATCGAAGTATCTATTGCTAAAATCTCTAAAGGCAGATTCATAGCAGAAGATATCAAAGACGCAGATGGAAAAGTATTGTTCAAAAAAGGCCACCTACTATCTAAAAATGATGCTGAAATAGTAGAAAATGCTGGTATAACAGATTTATTGGTCAGATCTCCACTTACATGTAAAACTCTAGGCGGTGTTTGTGTACATTGTTATGGAGCAGATTTAGGTAAAAACAAAATGATAGACATCGGTGAAGCAATCGGTACCGTAGCTGCTCAAGCGATTGGAGAACCTGGAACACAGTTAACCATGAGAACATTCCATGCCGGAGGTACGGCTTCCGTTGGTGGAGATATTACTTCTGGTTTACCTAGAGTTGAAGAGGTCTTCGAAAACAGGACACCTAAAAACGCAGCCGTTGTCGCCAGAGTAAGCGGAGTAGTCAGTGAAATAAAAGTAGATGGTAAAGAAAAAGTAATCATCGTTTTGCCAGATAAATCAGAAAAAACCAAAACAAAAGGAAACACAGAATATCCAGTAAACTATCACCGAGTGACTCTAGTCCAAGTGGGTGACAAGATTAAAAAAGGTCAACTACTAACAGACGGTTCAGCTAATCTAGGTGAACTCTTCAAATACGCTGGTAAAGAAGTGACCCAAAACTACATCATTCAAGAAATTACCAAGATTTATGAACTTCAAGGAGAGCCTGTATCTAGAAAACATATCGAAGTCATTATTAGACAGATGTTTTCTAGAGTAAAAATCAAAAACTCTGGACAAACCAAATTCTCTCAAGGAGACGTGGTTTCTAAAAGTAACTTCATTGTAGAAAACGAGAGAGTCAAAGAGACCGGTAAAGAAGAAGCTAAAGGTGAACCCCTACTTCTAGGTATCACTGAAGTCTCTCTTTCTAGAAAGAGCTTCCTTTCAGCCGCTTCTTTCCAACACACTACCAGGATGCTTATCCAAAACTCCCTCAAAGGAGCCGAGGATGAACTTAAGGGTCTAAAAGAAAATGTCATTATCGGAAGATTGATTCCAGCTGGCTCCGGCTTCGTTGGTAGTGAAAAATACGAGATGATCAAAGACTTGCAAAAGGAATTGGATGAAGAAAATTAAAGTATGTCTACGAATGTAGAACAAATAAAAGAAAAGTTGGATATTGTGGATGTTATTTCCTCTTATATCAAGGTGGAGAAAGCAGGGATTAACTTCAAAGCCAAGTGCCCCTTTCACAACGAAAAAACTCCCTCTTTCTTTATATCTCCCACCCGCCAAAGCTTTTACTGTTTTGGCTGTCAGGAAAAAGGGGATATCTTCTCTTTCGTGGAAAAGTTTGAAGGTCTTGATTTCAAAGGTGCTCTAGAGACTTTGGCAAACAAAGCAGGAGTAGAATTAAAAAACTTCAAGCAAGAAAATGGTAGTAGTAAAGATGAAAAAGAAAAATTATTTGAAATAACAGAAGCCTCTTGCAAAATATTTGAAAAGCAACTTTCAAATAATAAGAAAGCTCAAGATATTTTGAAAAAGAGGGGAGTGACAAAAGAGTCAATCAAAAAGTGGAGGCTTGGGTATGCTCAAGACGAATGGAGATCTCTTTTAGACAACTTGCAAGGCAAATTTACTAAAGAGCTTATGCTAGAAGCCGGCCTTATCAAAAAAGCCGGAAAAACTGGGACAGAAAAATATTACGATACTTTTAGGGATCGAATAATTTTTCCTCTAAACGACAATGCTGGCAGAGTCATAGCCTTCTCTGGCAGAGCTATAAAAAAGGGTGACAAAACTCCCAAATACTTAAACTCTCCAGAGACCAAACTTTTCTACAAATCAGAAGCTCTTTACGGATTTGATGTGGCTAAAAATCACATCAGGAAGGTGGATTACACGGTTTTGGTAGAAGGGCAGATGGACTTGCTTATGTCACAACAAGCGGGAGTGTTGAATACTGTAGCTTCTTCGGGGACAGCTTTGACAGAATTTCATTTAAAGAAGATAGGGCGACTTTCAAATAGAATCATTGTCGCCTATGATTCCGATGCTTCTGGAGAAAAAGCAGCTAGAAGAGCGGCTGAGATGGCCATGAGCTTAGGAATGGAGATCAAAACGGTTTCTTTACCAGAAGGAGAAGATCCCGCTTCAATTATACAGACAGATCCAGCCAAATGGATCAAAGCTCTCAAGGAGTCTGAACATTTTATAGATTTCACTCTAAGCAAAGCCCTAGAAGAAAAAGACGATAGGAAGCTAGCAAAAGAGGTTGTAGAAAATGTCCTGCCTTTGGTTTCTCTCATCAAAAGTGAGATGGAAAAGTCTAAATTCGTGAAAAAGATTGCCTTAAAGATGAAAGTTCATGAACAAGATGTTTTAAATGACCTTAAGAAGGTAGACCAAACACCCGCCCGCCTCGTACCTGCCCGCCAAAGCTCAGGCATGGCAGGCGGGAGCGAGAGTGTTGCGGGCAGGGAAGAAACAGAAACAAAAAATAATTTGCCAAAAAATCATCCAAAAACAGTTAACCTAGAACGTATATTAGCAGGGGTTATATTTTTAGAAAAATCTAACAAAAATAAGAAAGCAAAAAAATTGAAAGAAAAATGGCAAAAAATCGTAGATAAAGAAAGGGTAGAAAAAATATTAGAAAATTTTAAAAAAAATAAAGAAGCTCTCATATTTGAAACAGAAAGCTATGGCGAAAAAGAGAGTTTAGATGAAACAGCAGAAGATATATTGAGACGACTTGAATTAAAGGAACTAAAGGCTGAGCTTCAAAAAATAACCATAACGTTAGATGATAAGAGCCTCTCAAAAAAAATGGAGAAGAAAACAAAAGTAGATTTTAATAAAATACAAAAACGTATAAAAGAAATTAACAACTAATCAAAAACAAATGATTAAAAAAACTAAAAAGAAAGTGGTGAAAAAAAAGATTACCAAAAAGAAGGTGGTGAAAAAAGTAGCTAAGAAAAAAATAATGAAAAAGAAAGTGGTGAAAAAGAAACAAGTGGTTAAGAAAAAATCTGTTAAAAAAAGGAAGAAAGTGGTGAAAAAAAAGAAAGTCGCTAAATCCCGACGCGCGGAGTGGTCTGAAGGCCGTCCGAAAGCGTCGACCAAAAAGAAAGCCGGCAAAAAGAAAACAAGATCTAAAAAAACTTCCTTAGATATAGAAACCAAAAAAGCTAACCTGATTATGAAAGGGAAAGAGCGTGGTTTTATTACTTACGATGAAATCTTGAAAGAATTCCCAAATATCGAAACCGATGTTTTCTTACTCGAAGAAATATACGAAGAATGTTTTGTTGCTAGTATCGATATATTAGAAAGCGGTAAACTCCTCGACGAAAGTTCCTTAGCTAAAAAAGATCCTCTAAAAGATGACGCTTCTCATGATTCTATCCAGATGTACCTCAAGGAAATTGGTAAACACCCCCTCATCTCCGGTGCCCAAGAAAAAGAGTTGGCCAAAAGAATTATAAATGGGGAAGAAGAAGCTAAAAATATCTTGGCTAGAGCTAATCTTCGTTTGGTGGTCTCTATCGCTAAAAAATATGTAGGACGAAGTTCTGATCTTACCTTACTTGACCTTATCCAAGAGGGAAACTTGGGCCTCTTCAAAGCAGTCGATAAATTTGACCACACTAAAGGTTACAAATTCTCTACTTATGCTACTTGGTGGATCAGACAGGCCATCACTCGTGCTTTAGCAGACCAAAGCCGTACCATCCGCGTACCGGTGCATATGGTAGAAACTATAGCCAAATACAAACAAGTAGTCAGACGACTCTCCCAAGACCTAGGTAGAGACCCCCTACCAGAAGAGATAGCGGTCGAGATGGATCTAGATCCTGGAAAGATCTACATGATTGAAAAGATTAAACAGGGTACCATTTCCTTAGAGACACCCGTCGGCACCGAAGATGATAGCAAATCAACTCTAAACGACTTTATGGCTGACGAGAAAATCATCGCTCCAGACAAAGAGTCAAACCGTCGTATCATTCGTGACCAACTCCAAGAAATCTTGGCTGACTTACCGCCAAAAGAAAAGAAAATCATAGAAATGAGGAACGGTCTTATTGATGGTGTTTACCATACTCTAGAAGATGTTGGAAAAGAGTTTGGAGTCACTCGTGAACGTATCCGTCAAATCGAAGCCAAAGCACTAGAAAAAATGCGCCAACACGAAAAAATCAAACGTTTACAGCATTTCTTTTAGTTAAAAATTAAATAAATTACACCACACCCCTAAAAACTCAAAGGGCACCTTTGTAATTTTTCTTTTTAGATTTATTTTTCTGATCTTTTTATTTCTTCAATCCTCCTTTGAGTTTCTTGTATTTCAGAATTAAGACTAGAGATATCTGATTTAAGAGTGTTAACTTCGTTTTGTAGAGGTATAACTTCAGTTTTAGCATTTTCAAAATCTGACTTAGCTTTGTCGGCTTCGGTTTGTTTTTTATTATATTCTTTTTCTTTTTCAGCTATTTTATTTTGTTTGTTTTTTAATTCATTCTCCTTTTTACCAAGTTCACTTTCTTTTTCTCTGATTTTTGCTTCTACTTTTCTCAAAGTTTCGATTAAATTTGTATCTTCACTCATATCTTTAAGTTATCTGATATACCAAAATTGTAGCATATTTCCCCTCTCCTGCATCTAGGAGAGGGGCAGACCAAATTTATTTGGTCGGGGTGAGGTTGTGTTAATATAGAAGAATGATCACTAAAGAATTTAAAGCAGAATACGCTAAATTGAATCCGAAGCAAAAAGAGGTAGTGGATACTATTGAGGGGCCAGTGATGGTCGTAGCCGGCCCTGGGACAGGCAAAACAACTATTCTAACCCTACGAATCGCTAACATCTTACTCAAGACAGATACCCCTCCTTCTGGTATCTTAGCCCTCACTTTCACCGAAGCCGGGACTAAGGCTATGAGAGTCAAACTTCGAGAAATTATCGGAGACAGAGCATTCGAAGTACCCATCCACACCTTTCATGGTTTTGCCGCTAGTGTCATCGCTGAATTCCAAGACCATTTTGTCCACCTATCCAAATCAAAACAAATAACCGACATAGAGTCTGAAAGTCTTTTGCGAGAAATATTGCAAGACAAAAAGTTTAATAAACTTAGACCTCTGGGTGATCCAGACTTTTATATAAGTAAAATCATAAGTGCCATAAGTGACGCCAAGCAAGAAGCTTGGACTCCGGAGATGCTCAAAAATTTTGCTGAAGGAGAGATAGAAAGAGTAAAAAATAATAGCGAGTCTATTTCTACCAGAGGTAAAAGCAAAGGTGGACTGAAAGCCACAGCCTTAACCCAAATCAAAAAAGCTGAGAGGACGGTCCTCTTTGCCGATATTTATAAGGTTTATGAAAAAAGAAAGAAAGAAGAGCAAAAAATCGACTTTGATGATTTGATCTTTGAATTACTCCAAGCTCTACGCGAAGACGAGCTCCTCCTTCAAAGCTTACAAGAAAAATTTCTATACATTCTGTTGGACGAACATCAAGATACTAACGATGCTCAAAACCTAATCGTCCGTACTATCGCAGACTTTTTTGATACTCCAAACTTATTTGTAGTAGGAGACGAAAAGCAAGCTATTTATCGCTTTCAAGGAGCCTCTGTAGAAAACTTTTTAAGTTTCCAAAAAGTGTGGAGTAAAATGAAGATCATCTCCCTAGTAGATAACTATCGCTCTCACCAATACATCTTGGATAGCTCCTTTAAAATGATCGAACAAAACTACAATGAAGACGAGCACCTTGATCTAAGAGTTAAACTCAAGTCAAGAAGTAAAAGTAAAACCAATCGCTTAGATCTCGTCGTAGCTCCAAATACAGAAACAGAAGAAGCTCATTTGGTCGCTAGCCTTAAAAAACTGTTGAAAAACAAGGGTGAAAATAGCATCGCTATCATCGTCCGCAAAAACAGCGAGGTGGCTAATATTTTTTCTTTGCTTGAAGAAAACGATATCCCTGCCTCCGCAGAGAGAGGGGCTAATATTTTTTCACATCCAGTAGGCATTCTTTACTTTTCACTCCTAGAATTTTTGTCTAATCCAGGAAACACTGAGGCTTTGGCTCAAACTTTTGTTTCAGGACTGTGGGGCCTAGACTTCACTAAACAAACAAGATTAATAAAGCTTGTTAAAAGTGGCTCTCTTTCTGAAATAGAAAAAGAAATCCCAATTCTCTCTAGATTACAAAAAAAAATAGTTGATACTTCTTCACTAGAATTCCTTTATCTAGTAGCAGACCTCTCCGGATTCACCGATATAGTAAGCCAAACCCCTCTAGGAACAGAAGTTTGGAGAGGTATCGTTGCTTTAGCCGAAGACTTAGCTAAAACAAACAAAATAGAAAGTCCAAAACTTCTGATCGAAAACTTGCTTGCTTATAAAAAGTCCGCTGAAAGGCGTGCTATAAAGATCAATACCGGACAAAGCCAATCTCAAATCACCATTATGACGGCCCACGGATCCAAAGGTTTGGAATTTGATTATGTTTTCTTACCTTACGCCGTAGAAGAATCTTGGATTAAGAAAAACCATAGATCGTATTTCGTCTTACCAAAAGAAAAAGAGACAGGGGACAACATTCGTGATGAAAGGAGGCTCTTTTATGTTGCTATCACTCGTGCCAGAAAACATGTTTCTATAAGCCTGCACCACGAAAACAACCTCGGTAAAGCTATGACTCCACTGCGCTTTTTAGATGAGCTCGACCAAAACTTTATCAAAGAAACCAAACTTGAAAGAGCTACTAAAGCCAACATAACCAGGAGTTTGAACAAGACGGAAGTCAAACAACACCAAGAAAAGATAGAATATACCAAGAGAGTTTTGCTTGAAAATGGTCTCTCAGTTACCGCCTTAAATCACTTTATAGACTGTCCAAACAAATTTTTCTATCGAAGTATCTTGAAGATGCCCGAAGCACCAAGTGCCAGCTCTGAAAAAGGTAACGCTATGCATGAAGCTATGGATAATGTTTGGAAAAACAAAGACAAGACAGTAAAAAAAATAGAAAAAACAATTATAAGTACCGTAAAAGAATATTTCAAACACTCACTATTATCATCTTTAGAAAAAGAAGCTGTCTTAAAAGAGCTAGTGACAAACGCTCCTATCGTAGCGAGCGCTCTGCTAGAACATTTCAACGAAGCCGGCAAGGTATCTACCGAAAGTTGGATAGAAAATTTATTTGAGTTTACAAAAGGTAAAGACGAATTAGAGATAAGGCTTCACGGAAAGTTAGATGTGATAAGAGAAGCTGATGACAAAATATTTGTCTATGATTACAAAACCAGAGAAGCTTTGAGTTTAAATGCTATTAAAGGCGATACCGCAAACAGTGACGGAGGATATTTCCGCCAGCTTATATTTTATAAAATCCTTTTAGAAGGAAACACTGGTTTTAAAGACAAGAAGATTGAACCAAGCTTAGTATTCATAAAGCCCCGCCCGAACATTGCAGGCGGGCAGGCAGACAAATCTGGTCGCTGTCCAATAGTTTCTTTGCCAATAGAAAAAGCAGACACCGAAAGAGTAAAAAAAGAGATAGCAAACCTTATAGAAACCGTCTGGTCAGGCAACCTCCTCACCAATACTTGCGATGATAAAGAATGTAAATATTGCGGATATAGTGAATTATGAAGAAAGAATCAAATCAATAACAGATTTTACTTGAGCGTAGGGGTAAGCTCCTTCTATAGCGTGGTATTCGTTGTTTTTGGTGTCGATAATGATGCTGTGAGGAGTACCCACAATACCAATTTCTTGGGCATTTTGAATATCAAAGTTTACTCTAGGAGCAAACTCTCCACTATTTAAACAAACATTAAAATCAACAGAAGAAAGACCAACTTGAGTAGCTATATTGGTAAGCTCAGCTGGATCTAAACCATCATTTGATGGAGTAACTTCGTAAAGTTTATTTGTATACTCCCAAAACTTGCTATTGCCACCAAGGTTTCCAGCACACTCTTGAGCTTCTGCTTCTTTAAATGATTTCGAGTGAAGTTCAGCGATAGGGAAATGTCTGTAAATCCAAGCCACATCACCACCACTTCCATACTCTTGCATGATGGAAAGCATAGTAGAGTGGAACACTTTACAAAAAGGACATTCAGTATCTGAATATTCTACTACCAAAATTTTAGCGTCAGAACTTCCTAAAATATGGTCGTTGGCATTAATTGGGCGAATAATGTCAGCTATACTTTGAGATTTTATTTGTTTTCTTTGGACAGGAGTAGGGTCTTCTCTGGCCATCTTGCCATTCCAATAAACACCTCCCGCGATAAGAACTCCAGCCACAATAATTGATAAAGGCAACATTACTTTTTCAGACATAGTATTTTATTATTTTTAAGTATTTAAATTATATCATATCAACTCTTCCACCTAAAAAGGTAAAGTGTGGTTGAGGACAGGAGAGTCGGGGAGAGTTTCCCAAGTAGAAGTATCTAGTTTGACTTCGTTTAGGTTTGGACCTTCTTTGAAGATAAGCTTGCCGTTTTTAAGAGCATATTCATAAGCATCTTTGGTAATTTTCACATCGTCTATACAATACTTGATCACTTTATCT
>Ga0114931_10001628_pt1 | contig 28601 bp, 26 predicted proteins | sample 2SBtaG_FD_89579 | JGI IMG/M metagenome (GOLD analysis project Ga0114931, IMG submission 89579) | Deep subsurface microbial communities from Kolumbo volcano to uncover new lineages of life (NeLLi) - 2SBTROV14_V59a metaG | ecosystem: Environmental > Aquatic > Marine > Volcanic | place: Kolumbo... | reverse complement strand
TGGACGGTGGTGGTGGCGCCGGAGGCCGGCGTCTCCGTCGACGGTGCGGCCGCGGCCTCTGCGGCCGGCGGTGACGCGCTGGGCGGCGCAGCGGCCAGCGCGAGCCCCGAGGTCGGGAGCCCTGTCAGAAGGAGGACCACCACCGCGACGACGCCCGCACGACACCGGTAGCTGAGCCAGCACGGCGCAGCCATCGGCCGTCGTTCCCGGGTTCTCCTGTCCTCGGATGCCTGCACCGATCTCCCCTCGCGCGCTCCGCGCGGCGCGTGCTGGCGGGGGCGCCGAACCCCACGCTACCAGCCGTGCCGATGTGAACGCGGCGAGGGGGCGTTCAGAGGCAGCGGCCAGCGTCCGCCGTTCCTTCGGCGACCTGCGCGAGCCCGCCCGCTCAGACCCGCAGGATCGCGCTAGTCGTCCGCAGCGGCCCTTGCGCCGACGTCATCGAGCGCCAGGTGGCGCCGGAAGTACTCGATGGTCGGCCTCAGCCCGTCCTGCAACGCCGTGGTCGGCTCCCAGCCCAGGACCGACCGCGCCAGCGTGATGTCGGGCTGGCGCTGGCGCGGGTCGTCGACGGGGAGCGGCTTCGTCTCGTAGGTGGCGGCGCCACCCACCATGGCGACCACCTTCTCGGCCAGCTCGCGGATGGTGAACTCGGTGGGGTTGGCGAGCTTGACCGGGCCGGTCACCTCGTCGGGGGTCTCCATGAGCGCCTTCAGCTCCGAGGGGAGGCGTCGAGATATGCGAATGAGGGCGAGTGTGCGCCGTGGTCGATGATCGAGCCCACGGCCGCGCCCGCGCGCTCGGCACCCCGCTTTAGTACGTGATCCCGGTGTTCACCCAGTGGCACGCGGTCCAAGCGTAGTCGGCCGAGGCCTCGCCCGAAACGTCGATCGTGTCGCCCGTCAAGCGCTCCTGCACGCTTCCGGAGTAGCTGATGGTGACGGTCGCCTGGTCGTCGACGATGTCCGCGCTCATGATGCTGTAGCTGTAGGTCAGGGAGCGATACTGGTAACCGTAGCGGGCCCTGCCGTAGGCGACGAAGGTCCGCACGGTCTGACGGAGGGCGCGCTCCAGGCTCGACCGACTGGGCGGGTGCGGGCAGTCGGGGAAGCGCGGAGGGCCCGGTGGCTCGTGACCGGCTCCGCCATCGCCCTGGAAGGCGCCGCCACCCGCGAACGGGGGCTCCCAGCGGACCCGGTCCGAAGCACCCCATGCGGGCGGGCCAGAGGCCTGACCCGAGACCTGACCCGAGACCACATTCGGGCCCACTCCCCCGCCTTCGTTCTCCGTCGCACGCGCGAACGCGAGACCGGACAGCAGCAGAGCGCCCAAGGCAACAGCCAGTGCACCGGAACGGAGCACCGAAGGCGTGAGGACGCGCGGACGCCCCGGCACCACGCCCCTTCCGGCGGCGACCTTGCGTCGCCTCCCCAACGATGCGCCGCGCCTTTCGATCATGACCCCTCCCCCGCGCGGTCGCTCCGAACGATCGACCTGAACTGCCCGACGTGCCGTTCCCAGCACCCTACGGCAGGCGGAGGTGGGGCCCTCAATATTCGGACTTGGTGTCGGGCTTGGTGCCTGTCAGCTCACTGCGCCTTCACCTGCCACGGGGCGTCGACGTAGTCGAGGTAGCTGTAAACGTTGCGGATGTAGTTGGACCAGCTGCCGTAGAGGCTGCGGTTCGCGCCATCCATGTCGGACTGTGCGCGCTGCAGGTTGCGGAGCGCCTGCTGCATCTGCTTCTGCAGATCCGCCTTGTCCTGCTGCGTGGGATTCTGGAGGGCCTGCCGTAGTTTGTCCACGTCGTTCTGGGCCGATGTCAGAGCTTGCTTCGACAGCGACACCTGCTGCTCGCCGAGCGCGAGCCCGCGCTCGGCGAACCGGGCGTTGGCGAGCCGCCTGGCCGCCTCGGTCTTGAAATCGCTCTGGTAGCTGGTGAGGTCGTGCTGGGATTGGTCGATGCGTTGCTGCCACTCGGGGATGTTCGCGAGGTTGCTGGAGAGCACGATCGTCGCGCTGACGCCGACCGACCAGCGGTCGCTGCCGCCGGGGTAGTTCACGTTGACCTCGGCGCGAGGGTGGGTGTAGATGATGCCGAGGTTGGTGTTCACGCTGACGTTTCCGGTGGCGTAGGTGCCCGAGAGCTCGAGGTACTGGAAGGTGTCGTAGATCTCGTTCTGGGTGAGGTTGGCCTTGTTGCGCTCGACGCTGAGCAGCTTGAGCTTGTAGGCGCTGGTCTGCGTCACATCGGCTTCCGGCAGCACGAACTGCAGCGGCTCGAACGTGACGGGCGCGCTCAGACCGTAACCCGAGAGTTGCTGGCCGAGACTGTCGAGCTGCTGTTGATACTGTTCCAGACGGAGCTGCAGGTTCTGCAGCCGCAGCTTGCTCCGCTGCATGTCGAGCTGTGTCGCTTTCCCTGCGCCGACCTGCGCCTCGACGTTGGCCACATCGTTCGACGCGGAAGCGACCTGGCCCTGGACCTGCTTCACGGCCTCCTGCGTCTGCAACCATTGCGCCTGGACGTAGAGCGCGTTGAATACGCCGCGCCGGAGCGTCCTTGCGATGTCCGACCTGGTCCGCTCGACGTTGTAGAGGTCGCTCACGATGGCCTGCCGGTCGTAGCTGTAGCCGATGTTGGTGTTGACGCTCAAGCCCGTGGACCAACCCGGAGGCGTCGCGTTCGAGGTGACGTCGCCGTAGCTCACGGAAGGCTTCGCTGTGACGGTGCCGTCCATCTGGTGCACGATGTCCATGGACTGTTGCTGCAGCCCGAGCTGGGCCTTCTTGTCGGCGATGCTGGGGTCGACGTAGCCGAGCGCCTGCTGCGGCGTGGAGTCAGCTAGGGCGAACGACGCCGCGACCGGCACTGCAGCTGCAACCAGGGCCAGCCACGCCGCCAGCCAGTGCCCGCCCGCAAAAATCCTGCCGAGGCGTACCGTCCCGTTGTCGTGCATAGCATTCCCTCCCCCGCGCAGCGCCCCCGGCCACAGCCGGCCCGGGCGGGCCGCTAGTAGGAATAGTTCGTCATGGTCCAGCCGCAGTTCTGCCACTGGAACCAGGCGTCGATCGTGCCGGACGACGCGGACGTCTTTCCGGTGGCGATGTCGGTCACGCTGCCGGAGTACGAGGCGACGACCGCGCCCTGGTCCCGGCTCACGTCGGCGCTCTCGATCTGGTAGCTGTACTGAACGTTGCGATACGTCCCCCCGTACATCGCTCGTGCCTGGTCCAGGAACGACTGTACCGCATCGTCGAAGGCCGACTTCAAGGAAGCGGCATCCGGCGGCTCGCTGCACGAGCCGCCGGACACAGCGCCGGGCCCGGTGCCGGACGCGCCCACGCTCCCCACCGTCAGCGCCGCCGTAGCCAGCACCGAACCGTCGGCACCGGAGACCACCTCCACCACGTAGGAACCCGGTGCACCAGGAGCCTCCATCGTCACGGCGGAGACGCCCTCGACGGGGGCGACCACAAGCGGCGTCGCGGCCGGATCTCCGTCTGGAAGGAGTTGCGCCGCGTCCCCCGCGCCGCCGGTCCGACCGAGCTGAATCTGGAAGCTCGAACCCGGGTCGACGACCGTGGGGACGGCGAGCTGGTAGGCGGGCGGGTCGACCGCGAACGCAGCGCTTCGGTAGAGCGTCTTCTTGCTGTCCGGGCTGCCCCCCGCGAGCAAAGCGACGCGGTAGCGGCCCCCCCGGTCCGGGAGCTTCAGGACCGCGAAGCCGTAGCTGACGGGCACGGTGGATTGGTCGAGCCTGGCCCCACTATCGGCATCCAACAGCGCCACCTCGACGACGCCGACACCCGAGAACCCTTCGAAGAACACCGTGAGCGTGTCCCCCACTTCGGGAGCGCTGGGAATCCAGGTGACGCTTCTGGCCGCGGCCGCCCCGCCGTGGACCGGCGCGCTGGTGCTCGCAGCCCCGCTCTCTTGGGCGAGCGCGGGGCAACCCACTGAGATAGCCGCCAGCACGACCGCTGCAGCAAAGGCGAAGCGGTGCCACGCGAGCCCACCGAGACGCGACGACTTCCCACCCATGCGGCCCACGGCGGTAAGCGTATCAGGGATGGAGGTGAGAATCCGCCCGACGTGGCCGGCGCGAACGCCGGACGTCAGCGAACGATCAGCGTGACCTTGGCGATCGCGATGGCAACCACCGTGAGAAGAAGCGGGGCAACGGCGAGATTGACGGCTTTACGGAGACGCGCCGCGACAGGGCGGCGCGAACCCATCGCGAGTTCCTTGGCCACCAGAAGGACGATCAGCAGCAACAGTGCGATGGCGCCGAACGTCGCCACGGTACCGGCCGTCACGGCGGTGGTGACTGTCGTAGCGGTCGTTGCTGTAACCGTAGTAACCATCGGCTCAACCATACGCCAGCGGTGTCCTCGCGTCAACCACGAGGACGACGTCGAAGAGGACACTGCCCTGGAGGCATGCGGCGGAACGCCCCGAGCGGACACGCCTCGCGCGCACCGTCGTACAGGGTTCCTGTTCCCTCGAGGGGCCGGGCGGGAGCCCGTCGGGTCGGCTGGGCGCTTACACGCGTGGGAGCGCGGGACCGGCTACCTTCGGCATCTTCACCTCACGGACGCCCGCACTTGGTATGACAGGAACCGCGCAGCGCGGTCGCCGCGACCGCACATCGTTCGACCGGGTCGCGTCCGGGGTCGCGCCCGGATCGTAGGGGAGCTCCGAGGATGGACGCCGCACGGCTCACATACACTCTCCTGATCGACCGGCCCTCCCGCCGCTTGCTGTGGGTCCTGGCCGCGGTCGTGGCCACCATGGTCGTGGCCGAGATTCTCGCCGCAGGACCCGCCGTCGCGATCGGCGTGCTTCTCCACGGGGCCCTTCTCCTGACCCTGCTCGGTCTTCACGTCGTGACCGAAGCGCGGGAGTCCGAGCTTTACCTCGCCATCGCGGTCCTTCCCCTCATCCGCATCCTCTCGACCACCATGCCGCTCGTCGTGCCGTCGGAGGCAGACTGGTTCGCGCTCGTGAACGTGCCGCTCATCGTAGGCACGGTCGTGGCGGCTCGGTCCCTCGGCTACGGTCGCAGGGAGCTGGGCCTGCGGCTGGGGTACGTGCCGCTCCAGTTCTTCGTCACCTCGGCGGGCCTGGTCATCGGTCCCGTGGAGCGGCTCATCATCCAGCCTCCCGCCATCGCGGCGAACCTTTCCGCCCACGCCATCGCCTGGCCGATGGTGAGCCTGCTGCTCTTCACGGGCCTGAGCGAAGAACTGCTGTTCCGCGGCGTCTTGCTCACGGCCGCGGTCCGAACGCTCGGCCCGTGGCGAGGGATCCTCCTGGCGAGCCTGCTGTTCGCACTGATGCACATCGGCTGGCACTCGGCGCTCGACGTGGCGTTCGTGTTCGGAGTAGGGGTGTTCTTCGCGGCCGTCGCGCACCGCACGGGCAGCATCCTGGGCACCAGCCTCGCGCACGGGCTTGCCAACATCCTTCTGTTCATCATCCTCCCGCTGCGGTGACGATCGCACGGCTCGCGCTCCAGCCGGGCCGGAGTCACGGCCGGTTCGACTCGGCACGGTACCCGCGAATCCGCGCGGTTGGGACGCACTTATAATGGGGGCCGTGTCGTCTCGCTGGCAGCACCTGGACCTCTTGACGGCCGGTGCGTTGACCCTCCTGACGGCGCTCCTCGTGGTGGCCTTCCCGGCCTGGCATTCGCCGCTCCGTACGTTCCTGGGCTTCACGGTCGTGCTTCTCCTTCCCGGGTACGTCTTCCAGACGCTCCTGTTCCCGAAGAAGGGCGACGTCGACGGCATCGAGCGTGTCCCTCTCACCCTCGGCCTGTCGATCGTGGTGCTCCCGCTGCTCGGCCTCCTCCTGAACTACACGCCGTGGGGTATCCGCACCGGGCCGATCGCGGTGGGCCTGGCCCTCGTCGTCGTGGTGCTGGCGCTGGCCAGCTACGCGCGGCGCGTGACCATCCGGGTCGGTGAACCCTACTTCCTCGACGTGCGGCTGCCCGACGTGCGCCAGGGGATGCTCGTCTTCGGTCTGGTCGTCGTCGTCGTGGGTGGGGTGCCGTCCCTGGCCGTGGCCCTGCGGCCGGCACCGCACGACACCGAGTTCTACGTCCTCGGCAGCGACCGGCGCCCGGAGGACTACCCGCGCACGCTGGCTCCCGGCGCGTCGTTCCAACTCACCTTCGGCGTCACCAACCGTGGACCGGGGCCGCAGGACTACACCATCCGCTTCCCGTTCGAGCAAGGCGCCGATCGTCGTGCCGACCACGTGCTGGTCCCGATGCTCCAACCGGGAGGCGCGTGGGAGATGCCCGTCACCCTTACGGCACCCGCCGGCCATGGCAGGACCGAGTTGGACTTCGACCTCTACCGCACGGGCCGCGCCGAGCCGTACCGGCGTCTGCACCTGTTCGTGACCATCGCGGCGACCGCCTCGAGCTCGGCTGGCGCCACCACGGGCGGGGGCCCGTCGGGCACGACCCGCCTCCCGACGGCGCCGCCCGCGGTCGGACCCGCCGCAGGTGTCACGGCGGTTCACGCCAAGGGTTTCCAGAGCTACCGCGTGCAACCGGGAGATACCATGTACGGCATCGCGAAGCGCTTCTACGGGGACGGCAACGCGTACCCACGCATCGTGGCGGCCAACCGCGACCGGCTCAAGGACTTCCGCCAGGTGCCGGTCGGGCTCGAACTTCGCATTCCGCGGCCCTAGCCGGGGCGGGAAGGACGCCCGCGTGGGGGGAGGCACCGTGGCCATCGGGCGCTCGAACGCATCGCCGACAGCGGGAGCGACGTGAAGGCGCCCGTCCGAGCGACCGCCCGCGTGGCCGCCGTGACGGCGCTCGCTGCGTTGCTCGGGTGGCTCGCGCTGCACCTCGATTACCTTCCGTCACGCCCCACCGTCGCCTGCGATCAGGTGTTCGCGACGCCGCCCACGCTGGAGCCCTCCGGCGCCAGCTACCGCGTGCGGCTGCACCCCCTGGCCCACCCCCGTGCGGCGGTGATCGCGTTCCAGATTATAGACAGCAACGGCTTCGGCTGGTTCCTGCAGGACACCCCGGGCAAGGCCGATTGGCAGGTTCCGCTGCCCGCGCCCTACCCCATCCGGACCGTCCGCGTCGGGGTGCTGGCACCCGCCGAGGCCCAGCGCGCTCGGGCCATCGATCGGGCCGCGCGCGCCTTCGACGTGGGCGCGTGGGTGAGGGCACGAGGCTGGGCCGCACCGGCCCTCACGCTGTGCAGGAGCTTCGACACGCATGGCTAGGGCACGCAGGTTCCTCCCCATGGTCATCGCGTTCACGCTGCCGCTCGGATTCCTCGGCATGCTCGGCGTGGCGGCCGCCGCACTGTACCTGGTGCTCTTCCCCAGGACTCTTGCACAGGCGCCCCGGCCGGCCGTCCTCGCCGGCGTTCCGCTGGCGCTCGTCACGCTCGTCTCGACCGCTCTGGCGCCCACGCCCAATGTAGGTGCGCTGCTATCGGCGGCGGGCATGGCCGTTCTCTACACGGCGGGGCTGGCCGTCATGCTCGCGGTTGCGACGGTAGGTGCGCGCGACGGGCTCGCCTCGGCCTTCGTCCTCGGGGCTACCGTGCTCGCCGGCAGCGTGCTGCTGGACGCGCTTCTCGGGTGGCATCGCATACCGGCGGGGCTCTTCGACAGCCCGGACCTGCACAACTGGTCGGCCGCGCTCATGGTGCTGGCGTGGCCGCTGTCGCTGCACCTCTTGCTGGCCAAGCGGAAGGTCTGGGCGGGCCTGTCCCTGCTGCTCCTCCCGAGCGCGGTCGTGGCGTCGCTGAGCTGGTCGGGGTTACTTGGTCTGACCATCGCCTTCCCCGTGTACCTGCTGCACCCCAAGGGGCCTATTCGTGGGCTCGTGCGCGCCGTCGGCGTGCTTCTCCTTCTGGCCGGAGCCACCGTCGGGTTCGTGAAGCTCGAACCGCGGCTCGGCCTGCTGGGCGACGTTCTCTCTGGGCGCGCCCGCATCGCGGCGGAGGGCCTGGAGCTCGCGAAGCTGCGGCCCGTCCTCGGATGGGGCTACAGCGTCGGCCGGCTCGAACCGGCGTTCGCCCGCGAACCGCTCGGCAGGTACTACGTGGACGACCTGGCACTCCCCCACTTCCACGACCTGTACGTGCAGACGTTGTTCGAAACGGGGGTCGTTGGATTCGCAGCGCTCGCATTGCTCCTTGCGGCCCTGGTCGCCGTGCAGACCGGCAGCTGGTCCGCCGCAACGCTCGGCGCCATGGCGGGACTCCTGACGGCGCTGGGGCTCGACTACAGCTGGCACGTGGCCAGCATCCTGCTCAGCTTCTTTCTGGTCGCGGCGATCGGCACGCAGGCTACGAAGGAATCTTCCGGATGAGGGTCGGCATGTTCACCTACGGCATGGACGGCGAACGGATGACGGGCATCGCTCGCTACGCCGTCGAGCTCACCCGAGCGATGAAGCAACTCCAGCCGGACTTGGAAGTCATTCTCCTAAACCCGTACCCCGAGTCGAAGCACCCATGGTATCGGGAGTTCGCTTCCCATCCGCTGCCGGCACTGAAGCTGTTGCCGGCCGTCGTGACGCTCGGCAACTGGCAACTGCACCGGGCAGCTCTCGACCTGGAGCTCGACATCCTCCACGACCCTTGCGGCATCGCACCCTTCCTCGCACCACGGGGTCCGTACAAGCGCATCACGACGGTGCACGACGCGGTCCCGTTCGTCTACCCCGAGACCCAGCCGTTGCTGACACGCCTCGTCTTCCGCACACTCGTGCGTTCGGCACGCCGGACGGCCGACGCCATCCTCACCGTCAGCAACGCTTCCGCCAAGGACCTCTCGAAGTTCGCCGGACTCCCCGAGACGAAGATCCGCGTCACACCCCTCGGCGTGACGGCCCCGCCCGCGATGTCCCTTCGTGAACCGGGCGAGGCCCTTCGACGGCTCCAGGTAGGTCCCCGGTTCCTCCTCTACGTCGGTGCCCTTCACCCACGGAAGAACCTCGCCCGGGTGGTCGAGGCATTCCGTCCGGTCCGGGCCCCCCGGCCAGACGTCCAGCTCGTCGTGGTCGGGCCCCCGTCGTGGGGCGCCGACCACGTGATCAGAGGGCTCCAGGGCGAGGCGGGGGACAGTTCCGGAATCGTCCTCACGGGCTTCGTATCCGACGACGACCTGCATGCGCTCTACTACGGCGCGCAGGCGCTGGTTTTCCCCTCTCTCTACGAAGGCTTCGGGCTCCCGGCGCTCGAAGCGATGAGCCACGGCACAGCCGTGATCACGTCCAACGTCAGCTCCCTGCCGGAGGTCGTCGGTGACGCTGCGCTGCTGGTCGATCCGCTCAGTACCCGTGAGATCTCGCAAGCGATGGAGCGCGTGCTCGAGGACGCCAGCTTGCGCCGGCAACTCCAACAAGCGGGACGAGATCGGGCCGCCGCGTTGTCCTGGGGGGCCACCGCGGAAGCGACCCTGCGGGCCTACCGGGAAGTGCTGCACCGGTGATCCTGATCGATGCCACGCCCCTTCAGTCCGAACATCGCTTCCGGGGCGTGGGCGCCTACGTGCGGGCGCTGGTGAGCCACGTCGAAGCCGCAGGCGACGTCCTACCTCGCTATCTGGCCTCATGGCAGGACCGGGACCTGATCCGAGACGTTCTGCCGTCGGCGCGCACGCTCACGCTCCCGCGGCCGCACAGACCCGCTCAGGTCTACTGGCTGTACAACGAGGCGTTCCTTCGCGCCGCGCTCCTCCGGGTCCAGCCTCACGTCTTCCTCGCACCGGACTTCAACGGGCTGGTTCGCAACCCGTTCGGGAAGACCGTAGCCGTTCTCTACGACCTCACGGCATTGAAGCTCAACCCGGGCGCGCCAAGACCCACTGGCCTGAGTGAACGACTCAGCGACTGGCGCTGGCGCACCTACCACCACAAGCTGCGGCGGGCCGACCACATCATCGCTATCAGCGAGAGCGCCAGGCGCGATGCGACCGAGATGCTTGGGATCCGGCCCGACACCATGACGGTCATCCACCTTGGGGTCGACCACGACCGCTTCCGTCCCACCGCCGGTGAGGGCGCATTCGCGGGCCAGCCGCCCTACGTCCTCGCCATCGGCGGGCGCGGCGAGAACAAGAACCAGGCCCGCATCCTCGAAGCCTTCTCACGGGTCGCCGGCGAGCACCCCGGTGTGCGGCTCTATTTCGCGGGGCCGTGGCGCGAGCCCGACCTAGCCTGGCTGCGCGACCTCAACCGCCGCTATCGTCTGGAAGGCCGCGCCGAGCACCTAGGCTACGTGGCCGACGCCGATCTTCCAAGCCTGTACGGCAACGCCACCGCATTCGTGTTCCCATCGCTCGAAGAAGGGTTCGGCCTGCCCGTACTAGAGGCGATGGCGTGTGGCACGCCGGTCATCACGAGCACCACGAGTTCCTTGCCGGAAGTGGCGGGAGATGCCGCGTTGAAGGTCGACCCCCATTCCGTCGATGCGATCGAGGCCGCCATGCGAGAGGTGCTCGGACGACCCGGCCTTCGGGCGGAGCTCGCACGGCGAGGGATCGAACGGGCCGCCGCTTTCACCTGGCAGCGGACCGCCCGCGAGACGATCGCGCTGCTGAAGCGGGTGTCGGGGTGAAGCGATCGCAGCGCTGCGGGCCGTCAATGCTGGAAGGGGGTCTGCGGTATGCGATGGAAGATCTGCGTGTCGCCGTCGTCGTACGTGCGGTCGCCCAGCCACAGGCCGGGGGGCGGCACACGCCACGCCACGGCGGCCGCTTCGATGACCGGCGAGCGCAAGGCGTCCGCAGTCTGCGGGTCTACACCGAGGATATCGAACGCGTTGTGGTTGGCGCTCCCCGCCGGATAGCTCACGGCGTAGGCGTTGCGTAGCCGCCCCGCCACACCGACCCACAGGGAACCGTACTGCTGGCGCGCGTCCCAGAAGTGTATGGCCTCGACCTCCGCGGGGCGGTAGAACCACCAGCGGTTGCTCACGGACGGATCGAGGGTCGCCTTTAGCAAGCTCAACAGGGTGAATCCGATCAAGAGCGCACCCAGTGCTCCGGACAGCAGCGTACGCCCCCGCGACGTCCGGAAACGCTGCGTGAACGCCCACAGGCCGTGCGCGAGGACCGGTGCGGCCAGCAGCGCGAAGTACGTGTAAAGCCGCACTTGCAGGTTCGTGCCTGCCGCCAAACCGAGCAGGTCGACCACGCCACTCAGGGCCAGTTGGACCCCGAACCCCACGTAGAGTGCCAGCATGAACAGCCTCGCCAGCGGGACGGCCCCAAGGTCGCGCCACGCGCGCCTCAGCAACCACAGCCACGTCACGAACGAGGCGCCGAAGAGGAACCAGCGGAAGCTCGATACCAGGCGGTACACCCCGAGACTCGCCCAGGCATCGGGCGCCGCGCTGAAGGGGTTGGACTCCGGAGAGAACGACAGGAACAGCGCGGAGAGGCGGTCGATGGTGGTCCGCAACAGCCCCAGGTCCCGGCCCGCACTCGGGTAGACGAAGAACATCACCAAAGCCACCAGAAGCCAACTGACCCCGGAGATCAACGTCAAGCGCTGAACGACGTAGCCGAGCTGGCCCGCCGACTGCGGCGCCCGCCGGAGCGCCGCGAACGCGAACGCCATCGTCAGCGTAGCGGCGACGATGAAGCTCGACCCGAACAGCGCGTTGATGGTGACCAGCGTGAACGCCGCGAGGTAGTAGACTGCGACCCAGGCCGCGAACACCCCCCAGCGCCGGTCCTCCCGAGACGCCTCGAGGAAGCTGTTGAGCAGGCTCAGCAGCGCGAAGAGGGTCAAGGACACAGTGAGCTTCTCGTGGTTCCCGCGCGACACGGTGAAGACCAGCTCGGGTACCAGGAACATTAGGGTCGCCGCCAGCAACCCCAGGCGCGTCGACCCCAGCAACTTCCGGAACGCCGCGAAGCCGAAGACCCCGAGCAGCAGATTCCCCAGCAACGGTGTGTAGAGCTGCAGAAGCTTCGCTGCCGGCAAGCCCGTCAGGTCGCTCAGGCCTGCGCCCCAAACGGGATAGGCGTAGCCGTGCACGTAACGACCGGGGTAATCGAACCCTCCTGCTCTCTGTAAGCCTGTGATCACCCGGGAGAACACCGCCGTATCGTTCTCCGACCACAGGCCCAGGTAGCGGAGGACGAAGTAGGCACCGAAGGCCAGGCCCACGCACACAATCGCCACCAGCCCGGAGGATACTCGGAACTCCCGGGGGGCCAGATCCACCGCTTGCGCCGTCGTCGGTCGAGAAGCGCCCGCCACGCCCGAGGTCCTCACCGGCAGTCCCGCCCGGGCATGCGCGCCCGATCGCGACTCCAACGCGACCTCGCGGAGCGTTGCCCGCCCGCATCCAGGGCTGCGCACCGGCGACTCACGAACGCCTCCACACCATCCACACGCCCAGCGCACCCGAGAGCACGAACAGCCCCAAGAAGAGGGCGAGGAGAGGAACACGCGCGCCGCCGTTCACGGACAGGCGGAACGACTGCACCCCCAAGGTCCTGGGTGTGGCCGACACGTGGATGTCCGGCAGCGGCAGATCGCGGCCGGCGAGCGAGACGGCCGCGGGCAGTTGTCGGGCGGTCACTGGGGTCCACGCGATCTCCTCGGTGGTGCTGCCGCCGCCCGGGACCACGACGCCGTTCCACGATCGGACGGTCTCGCCTCCTGCACGCAACGTGAGGTCCCCTCGCCAATCGAGCGTGCCGCGGTTGGTCAGCGTGAGCGTGACCCGGGCGGGCTCGAAGGCCTGGAGGGGCGTGCTCTGGAACGTCGCGCGCACCTCGGGGGCGGTGGCGGGTTGCCGGTGCCACCTCTGGTCGCGCTGATCGTAAGTCACCACGTAACGTCCCGGCGCCAGATCGGAGAAGACCGGCAGCCCGAGCGCACCGGATGCGTGGGCGCCTTGCGCCACGGTGAGCTCGAAGCGCACGGTATGGCCGTCGGCGGCGGGCTGCACGTTACTGAGCGAAACGCCATCGAGAGCGAGTTCCGGACCCGAGAGGGCGGCCAGCCAGCCCTTCATGTCGAAGGGATCGCGCCTGGCCCCCTGGAAGGGGGCGAGGGCTTTCCGCAGCGCCACCCAGGAGGCGTGGTCCGTTGGTGGCTGCGTGACAAACGAGGCGTCACGCGCTCCGATCCTCTTCACGGTCAGTCCGTGCCCGCTCGAGTAGATGAGAAGTTGACCCAGCTTCAGCAATCGACCGGTTTGTGCGCCCATCGGAACCGCGGGGCCTCCCCCGCTCACCTTTGCCTTGCTGTCATTGCCTCCTGTGGCGTTCGAGCGGTCGAGTTCCCAAATATCCAGATAGGGGCCTCCTGTCAGGTTCCCGAGCCTCAGGACCCATCCGTGCCCGAGGTTGAACCGTCCGCCATCAGCGCCGAGCAGGTGAAGCCGCTTGTCGATGGGGCTGAAGTAGAGCGCTGGCCGCTTCGGCTCACCGAACCGGTACTCCCCGCGGAGCCCCTCGCGGATACTCGTGAAGGCGCCGGAGGCAACGTTGGCATCCTCGCCCAAGAAGTACCGGGCACCTACCTCCCGTGGGGACCAATCGTAGATCCCTTCGCTCGAGCGATACTTGCTTCCCTCGGTAGCGACGAACGTCACCACGGGCCACTTCCGGTCGATCACCCACTTCGGGAACGCGCCGTAGGATGGCGCCATGATCGTCGCCAGTCCTCCGGCAATGGAGGTTCCCGACGTGTATGGATGGTTCCCCATCACTTCGACCTTGTAATCCCACGTGCCGTTGCCGACCTCGTCGCTCCAGGAGTAGCGCACCGTCTCGAAGTCCTGCTGAACGGGTACGCCTCGTTGCACCTTGGGGTCCAAGCCGGCCGACCATTGGTCCCCAGCAGGGTAGTGCTCGGTGCGGAGGATCAAGTCGGGAAAGCCAGCACCCTTGCCCGAAAGGTCGTAGAAGGCGAACGGCGTCTCGAAGTCCGGCTTGTTCAGAACCCCAATCTCGAGCGGCCGAAGGGAGTACACGGTGTAGCTGCAGTTCTGATTGCGTGCCGTCACGAGCTCCGAGAAGGCCGTGATCTTCCCAGTCGCCCAATCCACAACGATAGGCGGGCGCAACGTTCCCACAGGCTGCTCGAAGCCACCCGAGATCGCCACGAACGGCCATTCGGGGGAGACGCCGAAGTCGTGCTTCAAAGGCGTATCGCACATCCGCTCTACGTAGTTGGTGCGGTAATCACCCTGCCCAGGAAAGGGTGGCAGCAGCTGGCGCAGGTCCCACCTGGGCACCCCGACGCCCTCCGGGTCACGCACCATGACATCTACGACATGCGTGCCTGGTGAGACTTGTGCAGCCCAACCGCCCAGGCCGAACTTTGGATCGTAGCTGGCACCCCACATGGAGTAGCTTGGCATGTCTATCTGAATGTCGAGGTTGTAGTTCACCTTGCCGTCCCGGACCCACCAGCCACCCAGGGCTCTGATCGTCAACGCCGGCGTCAGCGCGCGGGAGAAGGTGACGCTAGAGCCATTGATCACCACCGGAATGTGGTCGGAACCAGCTGGCGCCTCGTATACGACCGCCGTCGCGACATCCGCCCCGGGGCTCTTGCTCAGCCTTACGACCAAACTCGGGCGGTCTGGCGCACGTTGGCCGAGATAGTACAGCAGCGTGCCGTCGCCGGGCGCGCCCTCGGACAACCTTGCCAGGACTGCCGCACCAATGAAGTCAACCCTAATCTCAGGGGCTGCGTGCGCGACCGCGAACGCAGCTAACCCTGAAAGCAGTGTCAGGCAAGCAGCGAGGTGGCGGTACCAGAGCATCAAGAATCCTGTTGCCGCATAAACACCTTCTCGTACGTCGAGAACACGGGGTCAATATCCAATCCCAGGTAGGACGCGACGTAGCCAACAATTCCCTGCGCCCGCCGTTTCGGTGAGCCGCGCTTCATGAGCTGACGGGCGAAATTACGGGCCTCCTTGGGTTCTCTTTCCCGCAAACACTTTCGCATGTTAGCAAGGCAACTAGGCATGATCAGCTTCGCATAATAGGCCCTTTCGATCCTATCGGGTGTGAGCGCAACGCGCGCGGATAGATCGATCGGAAGCTGTGAATGCGTTTCCAAAGCGATGCGGAGCGCCGCATTGGCGAGGTCAGCCGACATTGTCTGGGTAACCTGCGACTGGCTCTGACGCCAGTAACCGAGTGTGTCGGGCAAGTATGCGACCTGCCCGGGCGCCTGCATGAGTTGAACGAACGTCGGATAGTCAACGGCCGGAAACCCCGCGGCTTGCCAAAACCCACCGATATCGATGAGCGGTCTTCTATTCATCATGACGCTCACGGGCATCAGACACGATTCACACAGTAGCGCATACTTCAGATAGGTGGAGGCGGACTGGACTCCTGCTACTGGAGGCGAACAATAGTCAATCATGGCGCCCCCGTCTTGTACGACTTTGGTTGTCCCGTGACTAAGGATCAAGTCAGGTACCTGGCGGTGGGCACGTACTTGGACAGCAAGTTTGTGGATGGGCCAGTAGTCATCCCCCTCGAGGATGGCGATCAACTCGCCACGGGAACGCTCGAGGGCGAAATTGTAGGTCTCCTCCAGACGCCAGATGCCCATATTCGGCTGGGTGAAGGCCCTGACGCGACGGTCCTTGGCCGCGTACCGTTGCACGATCTCCCACGTGGCGTCCGTTGAGCCATCGTCGACGATGAGCATCTCCCAGTTCTGATAGGACTGGGCTAGGACGCTCTCGATGCACTCAGCTATGTATGCTTCATGGTTGTAGGTTGGACTGATGATGCTTACTAGTGGGTCCTTCACGAGATGTCACCCATCACGAAAAGTTGGATGACGCGCCGACGCATCAAGGCGAGTAGAAGCAAGATGTAGAGAACGATGAACAACCCGCCTCCGAAAAGGGCCTGGAACGCGTTTCCCGAGGGTCCGAATAAGGTAAGTAGGAAACGCGCACCCACACTCGCCGCCAGCATCAGCGCGGTGTATACGGCAATCGCTCTAGGATCGAGGCGCCACGCTAGCGTCCTTCGAGTTTGCCACCAAGTGATCCATGCATATGCCAAGTAGCTGACGAGAGTGGTGTATGCGGCAGCCACGTAACCGAAACGTGGGACGAGGAGCAGGTTCAAGACCAAGTTCGTGCCTGCCGCAACCAGGGCATTCCAGACCATACGCAGTGTCTTCTCCTGGAGCTCTAGGCCCTTATGGCCAATGTTCGAGGCGCCCCATAAAATTCTGCCGATCAACACAGGTGCCAAGATGACAGCCCCGGAGCGAAACTCTTCCCCCAACAAGATTCCTACAATGGGCCTCCCGGCGACGATGATCCCTCCAAGCATGGCCAAGGCAATCACCAGATACAACTCGGTCATCCGCTTGATGGTCTCCCCCGCCAGATGGAACTGCCGGTCGGCCCAAAGCTTGTACAGAATCGGACCCGCGGCAATGATAACCGGAGTATTGATCAGACCGCTGAGGCCCGCAATCAGGCCGTAGTTGACGCCGTAGACGCCGACTTCCGCTGGTCCTCTAAACAGCTGAATGACGTACCGGTCTTCGGCATTCAGGATGCCCGCCGACACGAACCAAAGCATCATGGGCACGCCGTAACGCCACAAACGCCGCAGCGTGTGGAAGAGACGCGGCGACAGAGGCCACGCCGGCCGAATAAGACGCAAGCCCGTCCTAGAGTAGACAAATGGCAGCATCAGTGCACCAGCAGCGGCCTGCCCCCACAACAACCACGCCACGTCCTTGCCAATGAGGTAGACAAGCGCGATCGGAATACCCACCGCTAGGCCGGAGGACGCAACCACGACGAATCGGTATGCAGCAATCTCCATCCTGGCATTCAGGATCGGCAGGGCGACGGCTGTGAGGCTCTGCGTCAATACCCCGGAGGCAGCGCCGAAAAAGACCATAGGAAGCAGGATAGCGCCTCCGGCAAGAGCGAGTGCGCTCCCTATCAAGACGCTGAGAACTACGATAAGCGCGGCCACCAAGTAACTGACGGAAACGACTATCCGACGTAACTCCGCTGCGCGTCCTCTGCGTTCGTACTCCGCGAAGAACCGGCCCACGGGTTGCGCGATCCACTCGCTCAAGACCATCGTCAGTGGCCCGGTGACCGCTATCACTAGGCTGTACACGCCGTACTCGGCTGGGCTAAAGATGCGCGTGAAGACTGAGGCGGCCACCACGGCGAACAGGGCCGGGAGGATCGAAGCCGGTAGATAGCGAGCCGTGTCTGGCAAGAATCGTCTGCGCTGGACAGTCTGATCTGAGGGAGAAGCGGTCCTACTCACTCGACTCTTTACGAGACTGCGCACGCCGCGACACGTCGCTCGTTGCACTAGGTGACGTGACCATCGGAATATACACCTCCTCGACGATGCGCTCTACAATGCCTGGCCAGGACAAGTGGAGTCTTGCGTACGAGAGCGCAGCCTCACGCATGTTCAGGAGGCTCTCAGGTTCACCCAGCACGTTCGTTATGACGCGCGCAAGCTCCTCTGCGCTCTTGGGCGGCACGAGATGCCCGTTGACCCCGTCGCTCACATGATCCTCCGTTCCGGTTATGCGTGTCCCGATGACAGGTGTTCCGCAAATCATGGCTTCGGGAATCGTGCGGCTGAAGCCCTCGCTGTGGCTCGGGAGGAGCAGCGCATCAGCTGCCGAGTACCAGAGCTTCAGCTCCTCCTGATCAACCCAGGGCCGCAGTTCAACAACGCCCCCGAGGCCCTCGCGCTCGATGCAATCGGTGAGGTCTCGCTCGAGCCGCCCCTTACCGATCAGTGTGACCCGAACCCGTGAAGGATCCAGCTGCGACTTCACCGCCATGAGGGCGTCCAATAGATCGCGCAAGCCCTTCTCTACGGAAAACCGGCCCACATAGAGCAAGAACAGGACATCCTGGGGAATGCCGAGCTTGGCACGCGCGTCCGAGACGTAGTGGAAGCGATCCACGTTGACGCCAAGCGGTATCCGTGGTGTTCGCTCTGGAGCACTCCCTGTCTTCTCCCACCAAGTCTTCATCTCCTTGCTAATCGCGATGACAGACGCGCAACGCTTGGCCGAGGTCTTCGCCGCCCACTTCAGGAACTGCGTGTAGTACCATTCATAGCCGTTTCCATTTTCGATACGCTCGTAGATGTTGCCGGGAACGGTGACGACCAGGGGCTGCTCGACGCCGTAAACCGAGAAGAGCGCCGTCGACACGTACTCGGGCGCATGCACGACATCGGGTTGAACTCGCTTCACGATATCCGAAGCCCTCTTCAGCAACCAAGCATTGCCAGCCACGTTACGGTAACCCATAGGCGGGGCCTTGAAATTGTGCACAATCACTCGGTCATCCGGATAATCAGTCGTTTGGTACGACGCCACGATATGAGCCTCGTGTCCCAGTTCGACGAGTTCGGATGCAATATCCCAGACGATGTCGGATAGGCCGGACCGCCCCGGCTTATCCGGCTCCAGGACGTAATCGACGAAGCAGATCCGCAATCTTCGTACTGTCACGTCGCCACCTCGCGTCCGACCGATCGTATCGGCTTCGCCGGTACCCCGGCCGAGATGGAGTTGGCCGGCAGGTCCCTCGTGACTACTGCGTTAGCGGCGACGATCGCATTCTCACCGATGGTGGCACCGGCGGTGATCGTGACCTTGTTCCCGATCCTGACGTTGCGCCGGATCTCGACCGCGGCGCTGACGAACCCGGAGGTGCGATAGAGGACGCCGGGAACGATGGCGTCGTCGTGGTCACGTATCGTCACCATCTCGGCGATCAGCGCATCATCACCGATGGTGACGCGTTCGCGAACGCTGATCGTCGTGAACCGCCGCAGACTTACGTTGTTGCCGATGGTCAGTTCAGCCCCTGGGGCTACTTCAACGAGAACCGAAGGGGAGAGGATGAAGCTATCCGTGCCGACCTTCAAACTAGCGCCTCGACGCCATGCGCGATAACGGTGTGGCCACCAGCGGCGGCCTCGCCACAAGCGGTACACGGAGCGCAACGGAATGTACGACCAAGAAGGCAGAATCTTCTTCACCACGTGGTCCTCCGGTTCACTATCTGCCACCCCGCTCTGAGCGCCGCTGCCTGATCTGCAAGGAAGTGCCGGAGTGCGCCCAGCACATCGAGAGGTAGGTTGGCGCGGTGAAGATGACGCAATCGATTGATGACCGCGTGTACCACGAACAAGAGCGCCAGAAAACCCGCCAGACCGACGCCCACAACGGCGACCAAGAGCAAGCAGCACAAGGAATAGGGCAACAACAGCGTGAGCAGCGTCGCTCGAACCTCTGCTGTAGCACCGTGCCTCCCTCCCAACACGAACACGTTGCGGATCCAGCGCGCCTGCTTCCGGGCATACATGCCGAAGGTCGCCGGGTACTCCGTCGGCATCGGCGAGCCAGGGACGAATCGGATGTCGAAGCCCTCCCGCAGCACTTCCTTCGCCAGCGTGTAATCCGTGCCCGATGGGGCCGACGTGGCGAAGCCGCCTGTGGCGTCGACGGCGGCACGAGTCAGCGCCGCGTTGCGGCCCAGCAACCCGCTCGTGTTGGTGGGAACACGCGGCTGCGTGGCCTGCTCCACCGCCCACTGCGTCAGTACGAAGGGGTCGGACCGTTGATCGTCGAGCGGCCTCGACGCGCCCGTCGCGACCGCAGCCGTTCCGTCAGCCACATGCGCCAGGAGGTTGTTGACGACCTCATCGCTCGGGCGGCAATCGATGTCGGTCAGGTAGATGAGATCGCCGTTCGAGGCCGGGAAGCTCCGCCCTAACGCCTTCTGCTTGCCCTCGCCGGGCTTCTGTTCGAGGACCTTCACGCCATCGGATGCGAACCGCTGCGCAATCTCGAAGCTGCCGTCGCCGCCGCCGGCGCAGAGGATCAACTCTTTGTGGTGATACGTGATCGACTGGTACGAGGCAACGAACGCCGGGATGTCGCGAGCGGCGTTCCAGGCAGGAACCAGGAAGCTGACCTTGGGGGCATCCGCGGCCGGCACCCAGGTGCAGGGGGGCACGGTCGCGTAGGGCGTGGCCGCATACCAGCGGTAGGCGTGGTAGGCGATGAACAGCAGCGCCAGGACGAGATACGTGATCGTCACCGGACGTTCACCTGTCCATTCGCCGTGGTTGCCCAGGGGGCGTGCTTGTCCCACGCGTACGCGGCCTCGTGACCGATCCGCAACTCCATTGCCTCCGGGCTCTCGCGGAACAGCGCCGGCGCAGCGCCAACGGTGACGGGCAGTTCGGTCGCGGCGGTCTCCGGCGCGGGTAAGGTCGTGGGCGAAGGCAACATCGTGGCCAGCAACCTCAACGCCTTGTCGTTCCATCCCACCACCGGGACCACATCCCGATAGTCCGCTGCCGATGGCGCGGCCTGGCGTATCTGGGCCTGGAAGCCGGTGGCCGTGCGGAAGCCGCCGCTGGGGAGCTGGCTGTCGAGGAGCCTGCGCAACGCGACGTCGGGCATCGCCTCCCCCAGGCTTCCATACGCCAGCAAGATATCCGCCGTCCCAGCGAGCCAGCGCGGCCACGCTGCGCGCCGGCCGTTCACGTAGACGATCTGTGGCCACGAGCCGTCGTGGTGCATCGTCCCGTCGAGGAACGACTTGATCCCTCGCGCCGCCTCCAGGTAGCGCTCGTCACCGAGCAGATCGGCGCCGAGCACCAGCGCGGGGACGCAGCGGGCGTTGTAGTAGGGGAAGAAGCGCCCGTCACCGGCTGCTCCTCCGGGCGCGTACTGGTGGACGGCCCCGACGTTCGGCCCCTGCGCCATCTGATAACGAAGCACGTCGTCCAGGGCGGCCTTGGCGTACGGCAGGTAACCGCCGTCGCCCGTAAGGCGCACGTAGCACATGAGCGCGTGGGCCAGCGTGGCGAGTTTGTTCGGCACCCTGCCCGAGACGCCCGGGCGGTCGTTGAACCCGCGGCCGTCCCAGAGCTTCTCGACGAGATTGTCGAGGTTGCGGCGTGCTACCTCGACGGCCTTCTCGCCGTTCGAAAGGTGCGGCTGCGCAGCCAGGAGACCGTGTGTGGCAGCCGCCTCGTGCGGTGTGCCCAGCGTGTCCGGGTTCATCTCGAAGCGCGACGCGCGGTAGCTGCCGTCCGGGCGCTGCCCGGCGATGACATCGTCCGCCGCAACGTCCAGTCGCCCGCGCCAGGCGGCGTCTCCCGTCTTCTCGTGGAGCGTGGCGTATCCGATCAGGATGCCCTCGTAGCGCCAATCCAGCCCGGGGCCGGTGTATTGGAAGCGATTCTGCCACCAGTGCGCCACCGGGCCGCCGTAACCCCCGGGTTGCCGCATCGTCTCGAGCCATGCGCCGAGGTCGACGACGGCCTGCGCGATCCGGTCCTGAAGGCTTGGTTCGTCCATCATTCTCGGCTCCACACGCTCAGGTGGTAATAGGCGGGCACATGATCGGTCCGCGCGAAGTCGCGCCGCATCGCGAACGAGGCGCGGTCGTAGAGATCCGGCCGCCGCAGGGCGGCGAACAGCCTGAGCGGGACGCCCCAGAGCCGGGCCGGCAGCGTGAACACGCTGAGGCTCGTCGACAGCGCCATCGCCGGCCGGACGGTCGGGCCGGCTCGGAGCCTCCGCGGCGCCGCCGCCCCGAAGGACAGCGCGTAGAGACGATCCGGGAGCTCCACCGGCGGCGCTCCACCGGTCAGCTCGGCGACAGCGGTGCCCCCAGCGGGACGCTCGACCACCTGCGTGAGATCGGCGCGTAGCTGCACGGCGGTCGCGAGTGCTTTCGTTGGAAGGGTGCAGGTCAGCCTATCTACACCAGCGTGGTAGGCGTCGGCGAAGACCGCATCGAGGATGTACGACCAACTCAACTCGTGCGCCCCGCTGATGTCGGGGAAGCCGGCGAGTTCGCGCACGTGGATCTCGACCACCATCACGCTCCTACCGTTTCTCGATAGAGGGCCTCGAGCCTGTCACCGATCACTTCCCAGCGGTACTCGCGTACCACCTTGGCTCGGCCCGCGCAACCCATGACTCTAGCCTCTTCCGGATCGGCCAACATCGCCGAGAGGGCTTGCGTCAGAGCCCCGGCATCTCCGGGAGGTACCAGGAGGCCGTCAACACCTTGCTCGACCACCGCGCGTACGCCAGGCAAGTCGGTGGCGATCACGGGCGTGCCGCATGCCATCGATTCGATAAGGACGAGCCCGAACGACTCCTGCTTCACCGAGGGCAATACAGTCACGTCACTCGCACTGTAGAGGGGTGGCAGATCGGCAGGCGCACGCTGCCCAAGGAAGTGCACTCGTGGCCCGATACCAAGGTGCTCGGCAAGCGTTGTGAGCTCGGAAACGAGGTCGCCGCCACCTACGATGAGAAGGTGACCGGCCCTTGTCGAGAACGCGGCGAATGCGCGCAGTAGACCACCCACATTCTTGGATTGGTGGGCTCGATCAAGGGCTCCGACGAAGAGCGCCACCGGCGCATCAAGAGGTAGGCCAAGGTCAATGCGACAGGTCCTGGTGTCGTGCGGTCGGAACAACTCGGTATCGACCCCGTTCGGGAGCTCCGCCACCCGCTCGCTCAATGCGAAGCGCGGGTGGCGGCTGATCAGGTGGTCTCGGCGAACGGCCAAGACGCGCACCGACGCCCGCAACATCAGCGGCTCCAGCGCCCGGTTGTAGACAGCGAAGAGGGCGCGCTTGGGCAATCGTTCCTCTTCAAGCCGGTTGTGGTACGTGAGAAGTAGCGGCGTACTGTGCAATCGCGAAGCTGCCAAGGTCAACTCAGCCCCGAAGATATACGGGTAGTGCAGATGGATGAGGTCGAAACCGCCGAGCCGCGCGATGAGGGCCGGCGTGAGTGGAGCGTTGCCAATCCGTAGCAGCGTCGGAAGACGCTCGACGCGGAAAGGGAACACCATCTCCCCGTCACGGTCCGTCCTCGCCGTGAACACGGTGACTTCGTGCCCGCGCTCGTGCATGAGTCGCGCGTTGTGATAAGCAACGTTCCCCGTGCCTGCCCAGTACGGTGGGAACGTCGCGCTCACGTGGGCCATCTTCACGTAGCACTCCGGCCCACAAGTACCGACGTCAGACGGTAGAGCGGCGTCGTCAATGCGTTCAGTAGCTCCGCGGAGCGAGCCGTTCCGACGAGTTGATCGAAAGGGAGCTCTCTCGTCGCATCGCGAAGAAGTTCCTCGTCGGAGAGCGTGCGCCGGGCCTGTAGCTTCTGCCGAATCGGCCGCAAACGGGGGCGGGATGCAACGAGCCAGCGGTAACCGGTGACCTTGGCGCGCACGTAGGCGGGGCCGCGCAGCAAGGCGAACGACCACGTCGCCAACTCCGTGAGGAAGAGAGCCGCCGACAAGCGAAGGAGCGTGAGCCTTCCGAGGACCTTCAACAAAGTGTGAATCCTGTTCTGCTCCAGAAGGCCGAACTTCTCTGGGCTCATACCGATGTCGTACGCATGGGTGATCACGGCATCGGCCGCGCAGACGATCTCGTAACCCAGGATCCGGGCCCGGAGCGACAGGTCGAGGTCCTCCATGTACATGAAGTAGCTCTCGTCGAAGCCGCCGATGTCGTCGAAGACCGCCTTGCGCACGAGCAGGGCAGCGCCCGATGCCACCGGTACCGGCTGCGTGCCTCGCACGCTGTCGCCGGGCTCTCGGTAGGCGCGACAACTCGTGATGCCGGTGACGTGCATCTCCAACCCACAGGCGTTGATGGTCCCATCCGGGTTGAGCAGCTTGGGGGTGATGAGCGCGTCGGGATGCTCCCGCGCCGCGCGCATCAACTCCTCGAGCACCCCATCCTGCAGGACGGTATCCGGGTTGAGCAGCAGCACCCAGTCGCTCCTGGCTGCCGCAACGCCCACGTTGTTCCCGCCGGCATAGCCGCGGTTGACTACGTTGGCTACGACCGAGACGTCTGGATGTTCGGCAGCCAGGTACTCGGCCGTCCCATCCCCGGGCGCGTTGTCGACCACGATGATGGCCGCCGGCCGATACGACTGTCGGTAGATCGACGGCAGACAGCCTTCGAGGTCCGGGCGGCTGCCGTACGAGACGATCACGATGGTCAGTTCGCTATCCGGGTTCATGTCCACGTACGAATCGCAATTGGACCGACAAGCGCACGGTCGTCATGCCCTCCATTGGCAGCCTATCCCTGACGACGGCGTCCTGGCGGCACGCTGCCGAAGCGCGCGTCCAACTCCTCGCGAAATCGAGACATGACGTTTCCGATGCTGTGCAGCATGACGCCGGTCACCCCGAGGAGGACCCCCACCAACACCAGCAGCGTTGTCAGTACCGCCGATCCCGCCATGAGGTTTCCGGTCATTTGCATGACGCGGATCACGCGCAGGCCGAACAGCACACCCAGGCCGGCGAGGAGGAGTCCGGGAAACGAGAAGAAGAGCAGCGGACGACGGCGCGCGACCAGGCTGAGCATCGCGTCCACCACTTCCAGCCCGTGCACGAAAGGATTGCGCTTGTTGCCGTCTCGGTACTGCACGCTGATCGGCACCTCGGCGACCCGCAGTCCCGCCGGCTCGAAGAGGAACTGCATCTCACTCTCCACCGCCAGTCCTCCGCTACGGAACCTCATCGCTTCTGCCGCCGTGGGAGAGAACGCCCGGAAGCCGCTCTGCGAGTCCGTGACATTCACACCGGACAACGAATTGGTGACGGCCGTCAGCGTGTGTTGACCCACGCGTCGCCATGACGGGATCTGGCTCTTCGTAGCACCGAAGCGCGACCCGATCACGACGTCCGCCGTGCCGTCCAAGATGGGAGCAGCAACCGTCGGGATCTCAGTGGGATCGTGTTGCGCGTCGGCGTCCAAGCACACGATGACATCCGGCTCGAGATCGAGCGCGACGCGGAAGCCCGCGTTCAGGGCGATGGCCTTACCGCCGTTCGTGTTCAACTCGATGACCTTGGCCCCCGCGCGCTTGGCGAAGAGCGCCGTTCGGTCCGTCGAACCGTCGTCCACCACCAGAACCTCGTCGGCGGTCTCCAGCGCACCGAACACGACGCTCGCGATGAAGCGTTCCTCGTTGAACGCCGGAATCACCGCTACCGTTCGGGCTCCTGCGCCCCGCAATGGACCAAGCGCGTGGTGATCAACAACTGCGGTGCTGTGATCCCCGATCACGCTCATACCCTGCGCTCGACGTGGAAGGCAAAACGACCGGAATCAGCCTCAGGAGCCGCCACGCTCAACTCTTCGCTGCCGGAGCGGCGGGCCGAGGCTCCGTCGACGCCTGCCGTCACAGGCTGCCCGTATTCGGGACCCCGTCCCAATCCCCTCACGAAAGAACTCGCGTTGCTCACGGGCACTTCCCCCTTGGTTACGACACGCCACACGGGAGACAACTCACCCCGTGCCTCCGCTCGATACACTCATACGGCGTTTCCGGATCGATCTGGGATCGACCGTCGACGCCGCTGACCCTGCAAAGTCCGCTGGGCGGATCCCCCCTACACGTTTGGCGCCTTCGAGGACCCCCAGCGCTGTCGCCCCGATAACGTGAACGACCGCCCCATACTAGCGCATGGCGGGCGGCCCGAAAGGAGAAATCGGAGAACGCGCGTCCAGCGGCCAGGCCGCTGCGAGGCGCCCCGCTGTCGCAGCGAAGCGTGATGGCCGGGGTTCGATGCACTCGCGCCTTTCGGCGACCAGGCAGGGTCTGGCGTCCGGTGGGCTGTCGTGCTGTAGGCTCAGCTCGAGCGTTCGCCCGCCGGACCGGGACTGCGACCCGTCGTGGCTCCACCGTGAAAGCCTGTTGATCTCGAAATAGCACACGCGAACGCGTGCCGACCCATCCAAGGGGGAACAGTGACAAAGACCGCACTCATCACCGGCATCACCGGCCAGGACGGCGCTTACCTCGCCGAGCTGCTGCTGAGCGAGGGCTACCGCGTCGTCGGCGCCGAGCGCCGCATGAGCAGCCGCAACCGCCGACGCCTCGACGAGCTCGGCGTCACCGACGACGTGGAGTTCGTCGACTTCGACCTGGCTGACCAGGGCAACATGGTCCGTGTGTTGGATACCGTGACGCCCGACGAGGTCTACAACCTCGCCGCGCAGAGCTTCGTGAAGCTCTCCTTCGAGCAACCGGTGATGACCGGCGACATCACGGGCATCGGGGTCGCTCGCCTGCTGGAGGCGATCCGCGAAGTGAACCCCGGCATCCGCTTCTACCAGGCGTCCACCAGCGAGATGTTCGGCAAGGTGCGCGAGACCCCGCAGAGCGAATCGACACCCTTCTACCCGCGGAGCCCCTACGGCGTCGCGAAGCTCTACGCGCACTGGCTCACCTTGAACTACCGTGAGGCCTATGGCCTCCACGCGTCGAGCGGCATCCTCTTCAACCACGAGAGTCCGTTGCGCGGCCCCGAGTTCGTGACGCGCAAGATCTCCCTGGCCGCCGCGCGCATCAAGCTGGGGCAGCAGAAGGAGCTACGGCTGGGCAACCTCGAGGCCCGGCGCGATTGGGGCTATGCCCGCGAGTACGTCGTCGGCATGCACCGCATGCTGCAACAGGACGGCCCGGACGACTACGTGCTGGCCACCGGCGAGAACCACTCGGTGGGAGAGTTCGCCGCCGCCGCCTTCGCGCACGTGGGGCTGAACTGGCAGGACCACGTCGTCATCGATCCGGCGTTCGAACGCCCCGCCGAAGTCGAGATGCTGCTGGGGGAACCCGCCAAGGCGCGTGCGCAACTCCGTTGGGAGGCGACCACCTCCTTCCAGGATCTCGTCGCGTTGATGGTCGAGGCCGACCTCGAGCGCACCCGCAACCCGGTGCGCGTGCTGAGCCGTGCCTAGCGCCCTCATCACCGGCGGCACCGGCTTCGTCGGTCGCTATCTCGCGGCGCGGCTGCTGGCGATGGACTACGAGGTGGTCGGCACGCGCTACCTGGAAGCCGACCCGAGCGTCGCCTTCGACACCGCCCCGCTGGACGTGCGCGATGCCACCGCCGTCGCGCGTCTGGTGGCGGACGCGCGCCCGGACGAGATCTATCATCTCGCGGGCCTCAGCCGTCCTACCCTCGACGCCGCGCGCGACTACTACGACGTCCATCTCCACGGCACGCTGAACGTGCTGGAGGCCGTGCGCGCCGCCGGCCTGGACCACACGCGCACGCTGGTGGTCGGCAGCGCCTACGCCTACGGCGCCTGGGACGAGATCATCACCGAGACCACCCCCCTCGAACCCCTCAACCACTACGGCGCCAGCAAGGCCGCCGGCGACCTGGCTGCCCGCGCCGTCGCCCTCGAAGGCCTGGTCGTGGTCCGCGCACGTCCCTTTAACCACACCGGCCCCGGCCAGTCTCCTTCGTTCGTGGTGCCCGCCATCGTCGAGCAGGTGCGGCGCATCGCCGAAGGGGCGCAGCCGCCCACCCTCCACCTGGGCCGTGTCGACCCCACGAGAGACTTCCTGGACGTCCGCGACGTGGTGGAGGTATACCGGCAGCTTCTCGTGCATGGCGTGTCCGGCGAGGCCTACAACATCGCCTCCGGGAACGGCACGACGATCGCCGATGTCGTCGACTTGGCCCGCGAGGTGAGTGGCGTCGGGTTCGAGCTCGTGACCGAGCCCGCCCGCGTCCGCGCCCACGACCTCCCCTACCTGGTCGGCGACGCCGGCAAGCTCCGCAGCACCACGGGGTGGGCGCCGCGTCACACCCTGAGGGACACGCTGAGAGACATGTTCGAGTCCCCCGGCTCGTAGCCGGGCCGCGCCCCGCGCGCCGACGCCGCCGAACGATCCTTGCCCGCTACCCCGGCCTCGACATCGCCTACGCCTACGCCCCGCCGTTCCGGCCGCTGACCCCCGACGAGGACGCCCGCTTCGTCGCGGACATCGAGGCGTCGGGCGCACGCATCCTCTTCGTCGGGCTGGGCTGCCCGAAGCAGGAGCGCTGGATGGCGGCACACGCCGACCGGCTTCCGCTGGTGCAGCTCGGCGTCGGCGCGGCGTTCGCCTTCCACGCCGGGCACGTCCGGCAGGCGCCCGCCTGGTTGCAGGGCCGAGTCCTGGAGTGGGCCTTCCGGCTCTTCGCCGAGCCGCGCCGGCTGTGGCGGCGTTAGCTCTACAACAACCCTCGGTTCATGGTGCTGGCGGCCTGGCAGCTGCTCCGTCGGCGGCGAACGACGCCGTGACCGGCTGAGGCCCTACCCGCAGACCTGCCCGAGGCCCTACCCGCGGACCTGCCCCCAGGCCCGCCGCAACGCCGTGCTCGCCACGTCGCTGCGGAACGCCCCCTCCGGGATCGCCTCGAACAGGGCCTCGAAACCCGGCGGCACCGCCACGTCCTCGAGCGTGAGCATCCTCCCGCCCACCTTCCGACCCGCCACCAGGAAGCGCCCGCCCTGCTCGCCCACGCACCGCAGCGCGGCCGCGACGCCCGCCTCGTCGTTCCCGTAGAACCGCGGGTCCACGATCCGCTCGGCGGTGTCCGCGCCCACCACGAACACGGTGCCAGGGAGCAGACGCGCCTTCCCCGTGAACAGCGGTTCGCGCGTCAGCACCAGCGGCGCCCTGCCCGCGAACTGCTGCGCGCGCCGCCGCCCCTCGAACACGTCGACGGGGCTCTTGTCGGCGTTG
>Ga0114931_10001627_pt1 | contig 28614 bp, 23 predicted proteins | sample 2SBtaG_FD_89579 | JGI IMG/M metagenome (GOLD analysis project Ga0114931, IMG submission 89579) | Deep subsurface microbial communities from Kolumbo volcano to uncover new lineages of life (NeLLi) - 2SBTROV14_V59a metaG | ecosystem: Environmental > Aquatic > Marine > Volcanic | place: Kolumbo... | reverse complement strand
GACGACATCCCGCTGCTCGACTTCATCCCCACGGTCACCTTCGACTCCGCGCCGGAGGGGATCCTGCCCGTGACCGACGAGGCGGCCAGCTACGGGCTGCCGGTCGTGATCACCGAGAACGGCACGCCGGACGTGGCCAACTCGCCGCAGATCCTCCACGATCACCTGCACTACCTGCAGCGGGCCATCGCGGGGGGCGACGACGTGCGCGGCTACTACTACTGGTCGTGGGTCGACAACTACGAGTGGAGCCACGGGATGGACATGAAGCTCGGCCTGAACCAGCTCGACATCCAGACCAAGGAGCGCATCCCTCGCCCGGTGCTCGAGCTGTACGACAAGAGCATCCGCGCGAACGGCGTCGTCTCGGATTGACGCACGCTGGACGAGTCGGCGGGAACCACCGGCCATCTGCAGGGTCCCTCCGGCGGTGATCGACGGCAAGCCGCGGCACCCCCAGGCCAGCCACGTCCTCGTTGCGCTGGACCTGCACACCTGACCCCGTCGCGGGCCCTTGGGGCTGCAACAGGCGTTTTTCGGGCCGGTAGTTGTCCGAGCCGGAGCATCCAGGCGCACGGGTCCACGCCAACCGAGCAGGGCTCCGCGGCTCCGCGAACTCAGGCCACGCGGGGCGCCGCTCGGGGCTGGCTGGCGGCCACCGTGCGGTCCAGGCTCTCGAGAACGTCCAGCGTTGCAGCACCGAGTGTGGGGTGGCCGCTCGGCGTCGGATCAGGTCAGCAGGGTGCGCAGCAGCTCTTTGGCCCGTTCCTCGTCGCCCCTGGTCAGCTGCAGGAAGCCGTGTTCGAGGCACTCGGCTGCGCTGGCTCGGCTCTCAGGGTCGTAGTGCATCGTCTGGCGCACGAAGTCCTTGAACTCCTCCTGGTTGCGCAGGCCCTTGGTCCGCTTGTCGAGCTGATCGTCGATCCAGCGGTCGTCCTCGAGGGCCTTGACCTTCAAGATCTCGGTGTTGAACTGGCTCGGCCGCTTGGCGCCCTCCTGGATCTCCAGGGAGTTCATGTCGCTGAACACCCCCTTGAGCAGCATCTCGCCCATGCTCCAGATGTCGGACTTCTGCTGCACGCCCTCGGTCACCACCTCGGGGGCCATGAAGGACGCGGTACCCACGCGTTTGCTGCCCTTCTTGTCCTCTTCTTCGGGCTCGGCGAGGCCAAAGTCCATCAGCTTCGGCTGCAGGTCATCGCCGAGAAGGAAGTTCTCTCCCTTCACGTCGGCGTGCACGAGGCCGCGCTCGTGCACCTTGGACAGGCCACGCATGCCACCGCGAGACAGGTACTTCATCACCAGGACCCGTTCCTCCAGCGGCATGTCTTCTTCGCTCTTCCCGGCCATCGCCTCGTTGATCCTGGCCAGATCCCCGTGCTTGGCGAGCTCCATCGTGTAGCCGGCGGCACCCAGGAGCTCCGTGCTCCCCCCGCTCTGGAGGATGTTCTCGTGCTCCGGGAGCATCTTCATGATCGTGGCTTCCTTGTGCACCTCGTCCTCTTGGCCGTCGAGGTTCTCTGGCGTCAGCTTCGAGCTCTTGTACCCGAGCTCGCCCATGCCCAGGTACTCGCCCAGGAACGGCACGGCCTGCGAGCCCCCCTGCCCCAGCTTGCGCTTGATGGTCAGCGCCCCGTAATCGATGCCGCCACGGGCCAGGGCACGCTTGATCATGTCCGGTCCGCCCTTCTCGATCCCGTAGCCGACGTCGCTCACCTCGTTGACGGAGTGCTCCTCCACCTTTCCCTTGATCCGCGAGGTGGTGACATCGGCCGCGGAACGCGCCTCGGGCAGGAGCTCCCCGGACACGTCGAACCCCGAGGCGACCGCGCGGGTGGCGACCCTGAAGTCCGCCACGAAGGTGGTGCGCAGGTCATCGACCTTGCCGGCCACGAAGGGGTGGTCGTAGGGGGGCAGCTTGGCTTGCTTGCCCTTGCCGAACAGCTTCTTGAAGAACCCACGGCTGTCGTCGGCTTCCTTGTTGTCCTTCTTCTTCTGCTCGAAGGCGACGCCGGCCTTGGTGACCCGCTGCCCGACGCCTTCGAGGGCCTTGGCTCCCAGCTCGAGGCGCTTGGCCGCCTCTTTGTTGGCCTTGACCGTGGGGTCTTCGACCGCAGGCTCCTCCGCCGGTGCGACCGGCTCGCCCTCGAGCTCCTCGTCTTCGGACTTGCTGAGCTCCTCTTCGTCGGAGGCGTCGAGGGTGGGCTGCTCGACCTTGGGCTGCTCGACCTTGGGCTGCTCGATCTTGGGTTCCTCGGTCGGCTGCACCGAGCTCGAGGGAGGCGGAGTGCTCGGCTCCTTCTTCTTGAACATGGTCTCCCAGCGGGAGATCAAGCCGGAGATCTTGTTGGGAGGTGACTTCTTTCGACGGGGCTTCGCCGTGAGCGGGTCGCTGAGATCACCGCCTCCCAGCGGATCGCGTCCCAGCGGATCAGCGATCGCCGGGCCCGACGGTTGGAGGGAGCCGCCATCGCCTGAAGGGGTGGTCTTGCTTTTCGCGCGCGTGCCAGACATGGACTTCCCCCGCCTGCCCCCCGAGGTTGGCAGACGAAGGCGGGCCGTCGCGTACGTCAAATGACCTCCAAGCCCACGGCGGCACGCCTCGAGCGGTGGCCCCTGGGTACGCACAAGGAAGGCACCGAACGACCTACGGCTACGCCGAGCGATTGTTCAGCACCGCACGGGCGGGGCGGACAATGGCCAGCCTGTGGCAACCGGATAAGCATATGCTCCGATCCGGGGAGATCATGCCGCGCACCGCCTGGCTGGGGATGCTGCTGCTCGGGTGTGGTTCCTCCACCCCCGCACGCCCCCCTGTGGGTGGACCCGATCAGGCCGCCCCGGCGCCCGTGGCCCCGGCTCCGGCCCCCGACATGCCCACGCTGCGGGAGGGAGCGGGGATGGGGTGCGGTCCGGTCGGAAGCAACCTGCCGGTCCTCCTGCACGGCCGGTGGATCGCCAGCCTGGTGGACCGCTCCTTCGGGGGACGCCGCGACAACCCGAGCTGGGCCACCTCGCACCTCGCGGTCAAGGGCACCTACGTCCACCCCGAACCGACGGCGGACGACTGGCAGGACGTGATGATCGCGAAGGCGGCCTGGGGTTGCCGGTACTCGCCCGGACAGGCTGCCGACGACGATCGCGACACGGCGTGGTGCGAGGGGGTCGACGGGCCCGGCATCGGGCAGGTCCTGCTGGTCCCCATCGGGAAGGCCGCCGCGGCCGAGATCTGGAACGGGTACCAGAAGTCGGAGCACCTGCGCACCGGCAATGCCCGTCCTCGGCGGGTGCGCGTCACCCTGCTCGACGTGCGCGGGACCTCCTGGGATCACACGCAGATGAGCGACATCGCGACCCTCGGTCCCATCGCGGTGCTCGGCAGCGACGAGGCCACCCTGAAGGACGTCGCCGGCCCCCAGCCCCTGCCCCTGCCGGCGGCCGAGCGTCCCCCCGGCGACCGGGCGCTGGTCGGCCTGGAGATCCTCTCGGTCTACGCGGGGGAGCGCTACGCCGACACCTGCGTCGGCGACGTGGTCCCGGTCGCGAGCGAATGAGTGCTACTTCGGTGCGGGCTCCGACTGCACGGTGAGCGCGCACGGTAGGGGGCCGTGCTCCAGCTCCATCGACCACGCGGCCGCGCGCCGGATGCTCTCGTCGCGGTGGCCGGTGTTCGGCACGAGGTCGAGGCGGTCGAGCGCTTCCTTTGGGTCGACCTTGCGATCCCCCACCTTGACCCCGTCGAGCCAGAAGGAGATCGGGTCGTCGGGGTGGGCGTCGGCGAAGGCCTGGATCCGCTGGGTGGCCTCGGGCTTCAGCTCCACGCCCGTGCGCGGGGTGGCGGTGAAGTCCAGGCGGAGGACGGCCGCGCTCACGCCGGTCCCGTCGGCGAGCCGCTCCCCGTCGGGGGTCTGGCCGGCGTGGATCTCGAAGTGACCCGTCGCGGCGAGGGTGTCGGGGATCTCCCTGGCCGCGGGCGGATCGGCGGGCATCGTGGCCGTGAGCGCGAAGCCCGCGGGGGTGTCTTCGAGCACCGGGTCGCCGAGACCCATCGCCTCGGCGCGCTCGCGGACGATCGCCTGCGCCTCGTCACACCCGGTGAAGGCCATGCGCACCCGCGGCCCCTCGGCGGGTCGCCCGATGATGCCCAGCGCGAGGATCACCACGTAGGCGAGCACGACGGCGACCGCCGCGAGGATGGGCAGCACGAAGAACCAGCACCCCTTGCGGGGGACCAGATCCTCTTCGGGCTCTTGCGCTTCATCGGACACGCCACCTCCAGGCAGCCGGCCTTAACCGGGCTAGGACACCGTTGATGTCCTCCGAGCGCGAGCGCGGCGCCCACCCCCGGGACGAGCGGGAGCTCGGGTCCGCCGCGGTCCCCGTGCTCCGGGAGGCGACCGCGGATCTCGGATGGCTGCTCGGGCGCGGGTACAGCGAGGGCGCCGCCGCGAAGCTGGTGGGCGACCACTTCCAGCTCACCGGGCGCCAGCGCCAGGCCGTGCGGCGCTGCGCCTGTGGCGCCGACCAGAGCGCGGGCCGCGCGGCGCGGCGCGTCGGGCGCGAGGCGCTCGCGGGGGCCACGGTTCACGTCGACGGGTTCAACGTGCTGATCACCCTGGAGCGGGCGCTCTCCGGAGGGCCGGTGCTGCGAGGAGCGGACGGCGCGGTGCGCGACCTGGCCGGGGTGCACGGGAGCTGGCGCGCCCGGGCGCCCACGGGCGCGGCCATCGCGGCCGCCGGCCGCTACCTGCACGCGGCTCGGGTGGCGGAGGTGTGCTGGTGGCTGGACCGGCCGGTCTCCAACTCCGGCCGGCTCGCGGGGATGCTCCGGGATGCCGCCGTGGAGGCGGGGTGGCCCTGGCGGGTGGAGGTCGTGGCTGCCCCCGACCCGATCCTCGCCGAGGCGCAGGGGGTCGTGGCGAGCAGCGACGGGTGGATCCTGGACCGCTGCGCGGCGTGGTACTCCCTGGACGGGGCGGTCCTCGCCGAGGCCGTGCCTGGGATGTGGATCGTCGATCTCGGGGCGAGGTCGGCCGCGGGGCGATAGAGCGCTTCGCTTGGAGGAAGTCATGGCGTTCAAGAAGCTGGCCGGCCGCGTGACGCTCGTGACGGGGGCCGCCCGCGGGATCGGGCGCGCCATCGCGACCACCTTCGTCGAGCACGGCGCGCCGGTCGCGCTGTGCGACATCGACGAGGCGGCGCTCGGCCGCACCGCCGACGACCTGTCCGGGCGAGGCGCCCGAGTGGAGGCCTATCGCCTCGACGTCACCGACGCCGCGGCCTTTGCCGACGTCTTCGCCCGGGTCGAGCACGATCTCGGGCCGGTCGACGTGCTCGTGAACAACGCCGGCATCATGCCTGTCGGCCCCTTCCTCGAGCTGGATCCGGCCGTCGACCGCAAGCAGATCGAGATCAACCTGTTCGGGGTGATCCACGGGATGCGGGTCGCGCTCCCCCGGATGGGTCACCGGCGCCGCGGGCACATCGTGAACATCGCGTCGAGCGCGGGCAAGGCGGGCATCCCGAACATTGCCGTGTACTGTGGCACCAAGCACGCGGTGATCGGTCTCACCGAGGCGGTCCGCATCGAGATGCGTGGCACTGGCATCGACTTCACCTACGTGATGCCCGCCCTCGTCGACACGGAGCTGACCGCGGGCACCGGGCGGATGATCTGGCCGCCCCTCGTCAGCGCCCAGGACGTCGCCGACGCGGTGGTCCGCGCAGTCCGCTCGGGGCAGGTCGACGTGTTCGTCCCGCGCGGCGCCCGGCTGGCCACCGTGCTCCCCGTGCTGCTGCCGCGGGCGGTGGTCGAGTGCATCGCCCGGCTGCTCCACCTCGACCGGATCTTCACCGACGAGGTCGACGACGACGCGCGCCGCACCTACCGCGATCGCGTGTTCGGCGGGGCGCGCTGATCGTCGCTCGATGAACGCTACCTGGCGGTGGGCTGCGCCTCGATCCGCGGGCGGTTCGCCCCGTCGTCCTCGGTCGAGGGCGCGGGGATCCGCTCGAAGGTGAGGTGCTTGCCGTCCTCGGTGAGGGAGACCTTGACCGTGTCGCCCGGCCCGTAGCCACTAGCGAGGATCGCCGAGGACATCGGGTTGAGCAGCATCATCGTGATCGCGCGCTTGAGCGGGCGAGCGCCGAAGGCGGGGTCGTAGCCGGCATCGGCGACGACCTTGCGCGCGGGCTCCGTGATCTCCAGGGACAGGTCGCGCGCTGCGAGCAGCTTGCGGACCCGCCGGAGCTGGATGTCGAGGATCTTGTCCATGTCCGCGCGGGTCAGCGCGTCGAAGACCACCCGGTTGTCGATCCGGTTGAGGAACTCGGGGCGGAGCGTCTGCATCAGCTCCTGCTCGACGGCGCGGACCGCCTTCTCGCGGTCGTCCCCGGCCTCGAGGATCTTGGGCGAGCCGATGTTGCTCGTCATGATGATGACCGTGTTCTTGAAGTCGACCACCCGGCCCTTGCTGTCGGTCAGACGCCCATCGTCGAGCACCTGCAGCAGGATGTTGAACACCTCGGGGTGGGCCTTCTCGATCTCGTCGAGCAGCACGACCGAGTAGGGCCGGCGCCGCACCGCCTCGGTGAGCTGGCCACCCTCGTCGTAGCCGACGTAGCCCGGAGGCGCGCCGATCAGCCGCGCGACCGAGTGCTTCTCCATGTACTCGGACATGTCGATGCGCACGACGGCGTTCTCGTCGTCGAACAGGAACTCGGCCAGCGCCTTGGCGAGCTCGGTCTTGCCGACGCCGGTGGGGCCGAGGAACAGGAAGCTGCCGATGGGGCGGTTCGGGTCCTGCAGGCCCGCGCGGGAGCGGCGGACCGCCTCGGCGACCACCTTGACCGCCGGTTCCTGGCCGACCACCCGCTCGTGCAGGTTGTCCTCCATGCGGAGGAGCTTCTGCATCTCGGACTCCTTGAGCTTGTTCACCGGGATGCCCGTCCACCGGGACACGACCGACGCGATGTCGTCCTCGGTGACCTCCTCGGAGAGCATCGCGCCGTCCTTCTGGAGCACCGCGAGCTGCTCGACACGGTTCTCGAGCTCCTTGCGGAGGTCGGGAAGCTCGCCGTAGATGATCTGGCTCGCCTTGTCGAAGTCGCCGTTGCGCTGGGCCTTTTCGCCCTCGAAGTTCAGCTCTTCGATCTTCTCGCGGATCTCGGCGACGCGCTCGATCTGGTCGCGTTCGGCCTTCCACCGGACAGTGAGCGCGGTCAGCTCCTCCTGGATGTTCGCGATCTGCTCCTCGATGGCGTCGGCCTTCTCGCGGGAGTTCTTGTCGTTGTCGCGCCGGACGCTCGCCAGCTCGACCTGCAGCCCGGCGATCTGCCGCTCCAGGATGTCGATGGCGGTCGGCTTGGACTCGATCTCCATCTTGATCCGGCTGGCGGCCTCGTCGATCAGGTCGATCGCCTTGTCGGGGAGCTGCCGGTCGCTGATGTAGCGGTCCGAGAGCACCGCGGCGGCCACCGCCGCCTCGTCGGTGATCTGGATCCCGTGGTGGGTCTCGTACTTCTCCTTGATGCCGCGGAGGATGGCGACGGTCTGCTCGACCGACGGCTCCTCGACGAGCACCGGCTGGAAGCGGCGCTCCAGCGCCTTGTCCTTCTCGAGGTGCTTGCGATACTCGTCGAGCGTCGTGGCGCCGATGGCGCGGAGCTGGCCGCGGGCGAGGGCCGGCTTGAGCATGTTGCCGGCGTCCATGCTGCCCTCGGTCTTCCCGGCGCCGACGAGCGTGTGGAGCTCGTCGATGAACAGGATGACCCGGCCTTCGCTGTTCTCGACCTCGGTGAGCAGCGACTTGAGGCGTTCCTCGAACTCGCCGCGGTACTTCGCGCCGGCGAGCATCGCGGGCAGGTCGAGCGCGAGGACGCGCTTGTCCTTGAGGGACTCGGGGACGTCGCCGCTGGCGATGCGCTGGGCGATGCCCTCGACGATCGCCGTCTTGCCGACGCCCGGGTCGCCGATGAGCACCGGGTTGTTCTTGGTGCGCCGGGCGAGCACCTGCAGCGCGCGACGGATCTCGTCGTCACGGCCGACAACCGGGTCGAGCTTGCCGTTGTGGGCCTCGGCGGTCATGTCGCGGGTGTACTTGTCGAGCGCCTCGTACTGGGACTCCGGATCTTCTCCGGTGACCTTCTGGCCGCCGCGCACGCTCTCGATGGCGGTGAGGATGCGATCGCGGCTCGCGCCGTAGTCCTTGAGGATCTGCCCGGCCTTCGACGTGCCGTCGGCGACCGCGAGGAGCAGCACCTCGGTGGAGATGTGGGAGTCCCCGAGCTTCTTGGACTCCTTCTCGGCGACGTCGAGCACGGTCTGCAGGTCGCGGGAGATGCCCGCCTTGGACCCGCCGCTGACCTTGGAGTAGCCGTCGACGATCTGCGCGGCCTCGTGCAGCACGACGTCGGGGTTGATGCCGATCGTCTTCAGGATGGACGGCACGACGCCGTTCTCCTGCTGCATCATCACCGCGAGCAGGTGTCCGGGACGGATCTCGGGATTCCCCAGGCGCCCAGCGAGATTCTGGGCGTCCGAGATGGCCTCGCGGCTCTTGACGGTGAACTTTTCGAACTTCATGAAAGATGCCTCCGGGCCCGGGCCGATGAAGGCCTCGAGATTGACCACGCAGCAAAGCTAGGACCGCCGGCCGAGGCGTAAAGGGCGGGCGGCCTCCTCCCCCTGACGGAAGGTGGAGTATCGCGCCTGGGACGCACCTCGTGCAAGGTGAGGCGGCCTGCGATCAGGTACGCACCCGCACGAGGTTGTACACGCCTCGGGCCTCGGCGGCGACGTAGTCCGGATCCCCGTGATGCAGGGTCATCTGGCTCACCGTCACCCGGTTGCCGACCCGCACGACCCGCGCGTCGCACAGCAGATCCTCCAGGAGCCCGGGGCGCAGGTAGTCGACGCGGAGGTCGACGGTGGCCACCCGCATCTTCTGCATGTCGATGGTCGAGAAGACGGCGAGCCCCCCCGCGGCGTCCGCCAGGGTCGAGAGCACGCCGCCGTGCAGTGCCGGGCGGAAGGGATCGCCGACGAGGTGCTCCGCGAAGGGGATCCGCACCCGGCAGCGGCCGGGCTCGACCTCTTCCACGCGCATGTCGAGGTGGCGGTTGAAGGGGATCTGCTCGTGAAAGAACCGGATGAGCTGCTCGAGGTCCATCTCGCCCTCTGCGCGCGGAGGAGCGCATAACCTCCTGCCGGGACGCGGGGCGGAACCCTCGTGGCGGCTCACTCGCGGTAGAGTCGCCGGGCATGACCAAGCACGCCGAGCGCCGCGCCGAGCGCGCCGACCCGCGGGGACGGTTGCGGCAGGGGTTCGTGCACCAGGTCTACCGGGAGCTGGACGAGCTGGCGGCTCTGCTTCGCGAGGGGGGCGAGGAGGAGCGCGAGCACGTGCACGGCGCGCTGGAGCGGATGGCGGATCGCGCCGACAGCCTCGGGCTGGTCCCGGTGGGCGACTCGGCGCGGGCGGTCGCGCTCCAGGTGAGGATGGGCTCGTCCGCCTCGGTGCTGGGCGGGGTGACGCGGGCCCTCGGGCACGGCGATCGGCCCCGGCTCTTTCCGCCGATCGCGCTCGTGACCGGGGGGCGCCGCGACCTGCTGGGCAAGCTCGAGCAGGTCAGCTCCGAGCGCCTGCACCTCGTGGAGGCGGTGGAGGACCTGCGCGACGAGGTGTGGTTCGAGGACATGCAGGCCGCGCTGTGCCCGGTCAAGCCCCGCCGCGCCCTGCGCGCGCTGGCCCACCGGGCTCCCGGGCGCACCTGGGCGTGGGGGCCCACCCACGACGTGGGCAAGCGGATGAGCGCGCTGGCCGACGGGGCCGCGGGCTACTTCGGCCTGCCCCTCGACCTGCCGAGCGTGCTCCAGCGCATCCGGTTCGACACCTGGCGGCGGCTGTCGTCCGCGCCGCGCGTCCAGCTCGTCACGAGCGCCGACGTGCTCGGCGACGCCATCGAGTCCGCCCTCACCCGGGCCCGGCTCGCGGTCGTGCGCGCGGGCACCGCGGAGGAGGCGCTCGCCGGGGTCGTGCAGAGCTACCCGGAGCTGGTGCTGCTCACGGGTCAGCTCGACGCGGGGGACCTCGCGGCGGTGGTGGGCACCCTGCGGGCCGACGAGGCGGCCGGGGCGGTGCCGATCGTGCTCCTCGGGGACGAGCGGGAGCACCACCTCGAGCCGGGGTTGGTCGATGGCTCGCTGCCCCACGACCTGTCGCCGACCTCCGTGGCGCGCGCCGTCCGCCGGCGTCTCGACCGCCCCTCGGGCTGGGTGCCCTACCGGGATCCGCTCACCGGGCTGCCGAACCGGCCCGCGGTCCTCGCGGGCCTCGATGACGAGTTCGCCCGGGCCCACCGGACCCGCGCCCCCGTCGCGGTGGCGCTCGTGGAGTTGGACCACCTGCCCGCGGACGGGTCGGACGCCGATCGGGCGCTGCGGCGCGTCGCGGAGGTGCTCCGGGGCCGGACCCGTGCCTACGACCTGGTCGGTCGCCTGGGAGGCGGCGCGTTCCTCGTGGGGCTGCCGGGCTGCACCGCGCCCAGCGCCGAGCGCCGCCTCCAGGAGATCCACAAGGCCGTGGAGCGACGGGTCCAGCGCGATCTCGTGCTCGCCGGCCTGACCTTCTCGGCGGGCGTGGCCGACTCGGTCCTCGGCCTCGACACCGTGCTCGCCCGGGCGGACGCGGCGCTCGGTGCCGCTCGCCTGGGCGGTCCGCGCGCGGTCGGCCGCGATGGCTGATCGACCGTGAGAGCGGTCGGCCTGCGCCTGTTCCCGCTGCGCGTGGGCTCGGCGCTCGGCGACGTGCAGCTCGCGGCGCCCGCGCGCTCCTCGGAGGAGCGCGTGGTCCTGTGGCACGGCCTGCCCCCCGCGCCGGTGCCCGAGCACCCCGGGGTGGCGGCGGTCGTGCTCGAGGGGGAGATCGACGGGCGGCGCACCTACGCCGAGCAGGTCCCGCGCGGTGTGCGTCCGGCGGAGCACGCGCTGCCCCACGACCTCGCTCCCTACGTGGTGGCGCGGATCCTCGAGGCGGTGCACTTCCTGCACGAGGCGGGCCAGGTGCACGGCTCGGTCGGCTCGGAGCGGGTCGTCCTGGGCGTGCGGGGCGAGGTGGTCCTCTTCGGACGCGGGCGGCAGGGGGGACGCGACCGCATGGACCTGGTTGCCACGCTCTCGCTGTACCCGGACGGGGCGGAGATGACGCTGCTCGAGCGCGACGCGCTGCAGATAGCGGAGCGGATCGACCAGGACGCGCCGGCGGACGCGCGGGAGCAGCTCGGTGCTTGGGTCCGGGGCGTGGTGCAGGACGCGCCGGTGATCGAGCAGGTCGTGCTCACCTCGGGCGAGCGCGCGGAGGACGGGGTCGACGAGATCGTCCCCGATCTCGGGCCGGACGCCGAGGGCTCGGGGATCCTCGACCGCTGGTCCTTGTCGACCACGCCGGGTCTCACCCCGGGCGAGGTGACCGACGAGTGGTCTTCGACACAGCCCGCCCTCGGGGTGTCGCTGTGGAACCGCCTGTCCGCCCCGCCCGAGCATCCGCCGCCGCCCGACCGGTTCGCGGCGGTGCAGGGCAAGCCGTCGCGGGCGCTCGCGGGCCTGCTCGCCGAGGAGCCCCCCGACGTGCTGCCGGGGCCGCTGGTGGGGGCGGTGCCGCCCTTCGTCGTGCAGCGCCCGCGCTTCGAGGACCAGCCCACGGTCGTCGGCGCCCCCCCGCTCACCGAGACCCCAGCACCGGTGCGGCTCGCTTCGGCCTCCCCGGTGCCCGCCTGGGCCCAGTGGATCCTCGCCATGGCGCTCGGCGGCCTGCTCGCCTGGGGGCTGTTCCACCTGGTGTGAGCCCGGTGCGGCGTCCGTTGCGCGGGGGGCGGCGGGCTCCTATGAGGCGGGGATGAAGCGCTTCCCCTTCCAGATCGACGGCGTCGACGGCCGCGCGCGCGCGACCACCCTCACCCTGGCCCGGGGTACCGTCCAGACGCCCGTGTACATGCCGGTCGGCACCCAGGGCGCGGTGCGCGCGGTCTCGCCGCTTCACCTGGCCGGCACCGGGACGCAGATCCTGCTCGCGAACACCTACCACCTCTCCCAGCGCCCCGGAGAGGACCTCGTCGACAAGGCGGGGGGCCTGCACCGGTTCATGGCGGTGGACGCGCCCATCCTCACGGACAGCGGCGGATTCCAGGTCTTCTCCCTCGAGAAGACGGTGAGCGAGAAGGGCGTCGAGTTCCAGTACGAGGTGGACGGCAAGCGCACCTTCCTGTCCCCCGAGCGGTCGATGGCGATCCAGATGAAGCTCGGCTCGGACATCGCGATGGTCTTCGACGAGTGCGTCGCCTACGGGTCCGACCGCGCCTATGCCGAGGCGTCGGTCGATCGCACCACCCGGTGGGAGGAGCGCTCGAAGCTCGCGCACACCCGCCCCGACCAGTCACTGTTCGGGATCGTGCAGGGCGGGTTCTGGCCCGATCTGCGCAGGCGCTCCGCCGAGGCGATCGGCGCGATCGGCTTCGACGGCTACGCGATCGGCGGGCTGTCGGTCGGCGAGGGGCACCAGACGATGTGCGAGGTGCTCGACGCGACCACGCCGCACATGCCAGTCGAGGCGCCGCGCTACCTGATGGGCGTCGGGCGTCCGCTCGACCTCGTCGAGGGCGTCGCCCGCGGCGTCGACATGTTCGACTGCGTGATCCAGACGCGGCACGCGCGCTCCGGCGTCTTCTACACCTGGGCCGGGCGGATCCGGGTCACCGACAGCCGCTACCGCAACGACTTCTACCCGCCCGACACCCGGTGCGCCTGCTACACGTGCACGAACTTCACCCGCGCCTACCTCAACCACCTGTTCCGGGTGGGCGAGATCCTGGGGGCGAGCCTCGCGAGCATCCACAACATCGCGTGGTTCAACCAGTTCATGGCGGCGATGCGGCAGAGCATCCTCGAGGGGCGCTTCGAAGCGTTCCGCAAGCAGGTGCAGGCGACGTGGCCCTCCGGGTCGCCGCGCGACCCGGAGGGGAAGATCCGCAAGAAGAAGCGTAGGCGTTCGAAGGGGCAGCGGGGCAAGGGTCGCGGGTGACCTCCCCTTGTTGGACCTGGGGCACGCGGTTAGCCCGCAGCCCTTGGAGGTGAATGCTTGGCAAGTGATGACCTGATCGAGATCGAGGGCGTGGTCAAGGAAGTGTTCCCGGGTGGGAACTTCCTGGTCGAGACCGAAGCCGGCACCGACGTCCACGCCCATCTGGCCGGCAAGCTCCGTCGCCACCGGATCCGCGTGGTGCTCGGCGACAAGGTGACCGTCGCGGTCTCCCCCTACGATCTGTCCCGCGGGCGCATCGTCTTCCGGCACAAGTAGGCTCGCGATGAAGCTCGTCCCCGCCGAGATCGAGGCCTACGCGTCGGAGTACACCGAGGCGCTTCACCCGGTGTACGAGGCGCTGCGCGAGGTCACCTTCGCGCAGGTTCCCTCGCCGGGGATGCAGGTCGGCCACCTCGAGGGCCGCCTGCTCAAGCTGCTCGCGCAGCTGGTGGGGGCGCGGCGTGCCGTCGAGATCGGCACCTTCACCGGCTACTCGGCCCTGTGCATCGCCGAGGGCATGGCGGAGGACGGTGTTCTGTACACCTGCGACATCGACCCCGAGACCACCGCGCTCGCCCAGACGTACTGGGATCAGGCGCCCTGGGGTCACAAGATCGAGCCTCGCCTCGGCCCGACGCTGCAGACCCTCGAGGCGCTGGAAGGGCCCTTCGATCTCGCGTTCATCGACGCCGACAAGCAGAACTACCCGGCCTACTGGGAGGCGGTCGTCCCGATGATCCGCTCGGGTGGGCTCGTCGTGGTCGACAACGTGTTGTGGAGCGGCCGGGTGCTCGACCCGCAGGCCGAGACCGACCACTCGATCGTGCGCCTCAACGCGCGAGCCGCCGCCGACGACCGCGTCGAGAAGGTGATGCTCACGGTGCGCGACGGGATCCTGGTGGCGCGAAAGCGCTGAGCGTGTTTCTTCGGGGGAGCGCGGATGTCAGCGGACCTTCGACCCGGGCTCCGCGTTCACGCTGACGAGGTCGATGACCTCCTTGCCACCGGCCGCGAGCAGCATGCCCTGGGACTCGATCCCACGCAGCTTCGCAGGCTCGAGGTTCGCCACGATCACGATCTGCCGGCCCACGAGATCCTCGGGGGCGAACTTGTTGGCGATGCCCGCCACGATGGTCCGGGGCTCCTCTTAGCCCACGTCGACCGTCAGGACGAGGAGTCGGTCGGCGTTGGGATGCTCGCCGGCCTCGACCACGCGGCCGGCGCGGAGCTTGATCTTGGCGAAGTCGTCGTAGGAGATCTGGTTCTCGGACACGGTGGGCTCCTTCTTGGGTGCCGGCGGAGCCGGCTCGGGCGTCGAGATGGGGGCGGGCTCCGGCTCGGCGGCGAACAGCGCCGCGATGCGCTCGGGCAGCTCGCGGAACCTCGGGAACAGGGGATCGCCGACGGTGAGCGTGGCGCCTTCGAGGCGGTCCAGGGGCGCGGCGCCGTGGTCGGCCAGGACGGCGAGGGCCTGCAGGCTCGCGCGCGCGGCCTCCGGGTCCTGGCCGAGCTTGGACAGCAGCTCCGTGGCCTTGCCGGGCATCACCGGCTGCAACAGGGCGCCCGCGAAGGCGCAGATCTCGAGGACCGTGCGCATCACGGTGGCGAGGCGGTCGCCCTTGCCCTCGCGGTTGAGCGCCCAGGGCTCCTGCGCGTCGATGTACTTGTTGCCGGCGGCGACCACCTCGAACACGGCCTCGAGGGCCTTGTTGTACTGCAGGGCCTCGATCTGGGTGCGGAAGGTGCGGTAGGCGTCGCCCGCGAGCTTGCGCAGGTCGTGCTCGGCCACCGACGGCGTGCCGTAGGAGGGGGCGGTGTCGCCGAGCCAGCGCGTGGTCATGGTGAGCGCGCGGTGCGCCAGGTTGCCGAGGTCGTTCGCGAGGTCGGCGTTGTACCGCGCGAGGAACCCCTCGTAGCTGAACCCGCCGTCGGCTCCGAAGGCGATCTCGCGCAGCAGGAAGTAGCGCGTGGCGTCGACGCCGAACTCATCGACGAGCAGGTTCACGTCGATCACGTTGCCGAGGGACTTGCTCATCTTCGCGCCGTCCTGGCTCGTCCACCAGCCGTGCGCGTACAGGGCCTTCGGTAGCGGAAGCTCCAGCGCCATGAGCATCGTCGACCAGTACACGGCGTGGGTCGTCAGGATGTCCTTGCCGATCAGGTGGTAGTCGACGGGCCAGAAGGTCTCGAACAGCTCCGAGTCGAGGTCGGGGTAGCCGACGCCGGAGACGTAGTTGAGCAGGGCGTCGAACCACACGTAGGTCACGAAGTCGGGGTCGAAGGGGATCTCGATGCCCCAGCCCATCCGCGTCCTGGGCCGGCTGATGCACAGGTCTTCGAGCGGCTTGCGCAGGAATCCGAGCACCTCGTTGCGGCGCGACTCGGGGCGGATGTAGCCGGGGTGGCCCTCGATGTGCTCGATGAGCGCCTGCTGGTAGCGGCTCATCCGGAAGAAGTAGTTGGTCTCTTCGATCTTCTCGACGGGGCCGCCGGTCTCGGGGCACCGGCCGTCGACGAGATCCTTCTCGGTCCAGAACCGCTCGGCCTGCTTGCTGTACCAGCCGACGTAGGTGTCGCGGTAGATCAGCCCGGCGTCGTGTAGTCGCTGCAGGACCGCCTGGACGCACGCGACGTGCGAGGGGTCGGTGGTGCGAATGAAGTGGTCGTAGCGGATCCCCATCCGATCCCAGGCGGCCTTCCAGAAGGTGACCATCTCGTCGGCGTGGGACTTCGGGTCCATGCCGCGCTCGGTGGCCTTGTCGAGCACCTTCTGGCCGTGCTCGTCCGTCCCGGTGAGGAACCGGACCTCGCGGCCGTTCAGCCGGTGCCAGCGAGCGATGGTGTCCGCGGCGGTGGTGGTGTAGGCGTGGCCGATGTGCGGCTTGCCGTTCACGTAGTAGATGGGCGTCGTGATGTAGAAGCTTCGGGCGTCCGCCACGGGACCCTCCTCGGAGGCTCCCCTGGTATCCGGAGGGCGGGTCGCGTCAACCCGCAGCCTCTCGCGCCGGGTTTCGCTGCGGCGGGCGACGGGGTACAAGGCGCTCCTGCCACGAGAGACGATTCGCCATGGTCCACGCGCTGGGTGTCAGCCACAACGACTTCAATCCCCTCGATCCGGGGCGCCTGTGCCGCGGTCGCGAGCGGTGGATCGAGCCCTGGGAGATGGACGGCGAGAAGATCCGCGTGCATCGCCTCGTGATCAGCGGCGCCACCTTCAGCGACGACAGCGCCGCCGACGCCCTTCGCGGGGTCGTGCACTCGGAGGTGGAGTTGGCCTCGGTGCTCGAAGCCCTCTTTCCGGGCGCCACGCTGCTCGCCTTCATGGAGGACGGGCACCCCGCCGACATCCCCGACGGGGCCGAGGGCGTGGAGCTCTACCCGGGCCACCGCGCCGGGGGCCTGTCCGAGGAGATGCTCGTCCGCTGGTACAAGACGGTGCACGGGCTCGACGAGCTGCGCGAGGTCATCGGCGATCCGAACGAGGAGCGCATCCGCGGGTTCGCGGTGCGCGAGAAGGGCGTGGACGTCGAGGAGCTGTGGGCGCGTCTGTTCCTGCTCACCGGGATGTCCACCCTCGACAGCCCACCCGCCCGCTACCAGCCGGCGGCGCTCCCCGAGCTGCTCGAGCTGACCCCGGCGGTGATCGTCATCCACCGCGACAAGCACGGTCCGGCCCTCGGGATCTACACCGAGGAGCCCGTTCCGGCGGAGGAGCGCCTCGCGCCCCTGTGCGCGGAGCGGGATGCCCTGCTCGTCCCCTTCGCCATCCCGCCGATGCTCGCCCGGTGGGATCGCGCCCTGTACGAGCTCCGCCAGGTGTGGATGGAAGACCACGACGAGGACTTCCCGGTGCCGCCCGCGCCCGACAGCGGCGGCTGGGAGCCCCGGTGGAAGCGCCGCCAGCGCAAGAAGCGGGACGCGGAGTCCCGCCTGCTCCTCGTCGAGGGCGAGGAGTAGCCCCTACTGGGGTGCTGTGTTGCCGATCTTCCAGGCGATCGGCGTGCCGTCGATCATCACCGTCCCGTTGCCGCCGCTCGCGCGCATACTGCCCGTGATCAGCGCCCCCTCTGCGCCGGCGATCACCGCGTGATCCCCCTGCCAGGTGGCGACGACGGCGAGCTTGTGGGGGGTCCCGCCGGCCTGGACCGTGGCGAGGCCCTTCCAGCCGCCGCCTCCGGGTGCGAGGGAGAGCTCGAAGGGCGCGTCGCCGGCGGTGCCGGTCCACGCTCCGGCCAGGTCCGCGGCCCCAGGGGGCGGGCCGGCCGTCTCGGGCGCGGCCGTCGGTGGGGGCGCGACGCTGTGGCGCACGGGCGCGAAGGTCGACGGCTCGGGTGCCGGCTGGGCCGGGGCGGGCGCCGGAGCTGGCACGGGGGCGGCCACCGGGGCGGGGGCGGGCGCCGCGGGAGCGGGAGCGGTCGGGGCCGGAGCGGGAGCGGCCGGGGCGGGAGCAGGAGCGGTCGGCGGAGGAGCGGGCGTCTTTGCTGACGCGGGCGTCCGTTCGGGCACGGGAGCCGTCGCGGTCGCGGGCTGCGGCGGGGTCGCCGGCTCGGGGGTGGCGGGACCCGGTCCGAGGAGCCGGGCGCCGACCATCCCGAAGAGGGCGAGCAGGAGCACCGCCCCGAGCGCCCACAGCCACCGGCGCGCAGACCCTCCAGCCGTCGGCTCGGCCGGCGGGACGGGCTCCGGCCGGTCGGCCGCACGCCGGATCATCGACGGGGTCGGGGTGGGTAGACGCATACCGCTCCGACGGGCGCGCGGCCGCGGGGTGCTCTCGTCGAGGTCGAAATCCGAGGTGTTCATCCGCACCGTCGCCAGGCTGTCCTGGTCGTCTTCCTCGTCGATCGCTTCGAAGGCGGCGCTGGCGATGCGGACCGTGGCGTCCTGGTCGTCGTCGTCGTCGATGGGGTCGAAGGCGGGGGAGAGCCGTGGCGGGGGCGGCGCCTTCGACGGGTCCGAGGTGCCGGAGCTCCGGGCCTCCTGGGCGAGGGCGCGACGTACCTCGCCGGCGTCCATCGGCGGCGGGGTGATGTCCTCCATGCGCGCGAGCAGGGGCGGTCGCTCCTCACGGACGGGATCGGGCGCGGGCGCCTCCTCCTCCGTGCGCATCCACCTCGCGTGGTGGTCGCCGCGCGAGGTCGTGGCCGTGCCGCCGTCCTCGGCCACCTCGCGGTCCACCACCTCGCGCAGGGCCGCCGCGTGGTCCAGGAGGAACTGCGCCTCGTCGGCGTGCTGGGGGTCGTCGCGACTGCGCGCCGCCCAACGGAGCCGCTGTTCGAGCGCCTCCTGGGGCGTGACGCCGATCGGATCCAGGTAGTCGACGAGCCGCTGCCTGCGGACCGTCGCGAGGAATCTGGTCAACGACTGGTTGTCCATGGGTGCAGCCGGGGGGATGATCTGCCTTGTTTCTAGCGGATCTTCACGTCGAGGGCGTAGCCCACGTTTCGCCGGGAGAATGAAAAGAAACCTTCGAATCGACATTTTGGGGACGATTCGCAAAGGGATTTTCGCGGGCCTCAGCTCTCTCCGGTCGGGGCCTCGTCCGTGTCTTCGGGGCCGGCGAGGTCGGAGTCGAGGACCCAGCGGCCCACGTGCCCGGGTCGGCCCCCGAGGACCGACAGATCCGAGAGGAACCGCTTCCGGGGCACCTCGCGGGCACCGAAGCGCGCGAGGTGCGGGGTGTAGACCTGGCAGTCGACGAGGGGGAAACCCCAGCGCTGGATCTGCTGCACGAGCGCCACGAAGGCCACTTTGCTCGCGTTGGGGGCACGCGTGAACATCGACTCGCCACAGAACACCTGCCCGACGGCGAGCCCGTACAGGCCGCCGACCAGCTCTCCGTCCTTCCACGCCTCGACCGAGTGGGCGTGGCCGGCCCGGTACAGGGCGTCGAACCCGACGGCCAGCTCCGGCGTGATCCAGGTGCCCTCCTGACCCGGGCGGGGCACGCGGGCGCACGCGGTCATCACCTCGGCGAAGGCGGTGTCCATCGTGGTCCGGTAGTCGCCGCGGCGGATGATCTTGCCCAGGCTGCGCGGCACGTGCAGGGCGTCGACCCACAGGACCATCCGCGGATCGGGCGACCACCACAAGATCGGCTGCCCCTGCGAGTACCAGGGGAAGATCCCGTGGCGGTAGGCGAGCAGGATCCGCTCCGGGTCGAGGTCACCGCCCACCCCCAGGAGTCCCTGCGGGTTGGCCAGCTCCGGGTTCGGGAAGAGGTGCTGCTCGGGGATCCGAAAGACGGGCATCGAGTGCAGCTTAACCTCGCTCGCGGTACCCACCCTGTATCGGGCGGCAGTTGCCGTGTGCGGGGATGGCGGGTACACCAGGAGCCCACGCGGGAGGACACCATGCGGTGGATCTGGTTCGTGAGCGCGCTCGCCGCGTGTACCGGCGCGACCTCGACGGACACGTCGAGCACGACGGACACCTCGAGTACCGACACGAGCGTCACCGACACCTTCGACACCGGGCTCGGTCCCACGGGCCAGGCGCACGGCGTGGTGAAGGACGCCTCGGGGTCGGCCGTCGTGGACGCCCAGGTCAACCTGTGCCGCAGCGTGTGCACCACCGCGCGCACGGACAGCCAGGGGCAGTATGCCTTCGACCAGCCGCTGGCGGTGGGCAACTACTCCTTCCACGTGGTTCCCCCCCAGGGCGCGGGCCTCTCGGAGCCGCTGGTCCCGTTCGCGATCACCGAGGGCGTCGACGCGCAGCTCGACGTGACCCTGCCCTCCCTCGGCGCGGCGGTCGCCCTGCCGTCCAGCACGGGCGAGATCGAGGCGGCGCCGGGCCTGTTCCTCACCGTGAAGCAAGGCGACCTGAAGGTGGAGTTCGAGCCCGACGCGACGGCCGTGCGCGGCGCCCTCGTCGACAGCTCCGACTGGCCCCCGCTGCAGGGCCTGAGCGGTACGGTCGTCGCGGTGTGGTACCTCTCGCCCGTCCAGGCGAGCGCCGACTCCGTGGGCGGGCTTCCGGTGCGGATCCGCAACGACTTCAGCCTCCCCGCGGGCCACACCTACGAGCTGTGGCGCGCGTCGTACTGGGACTACGCCTTCGTCAAGGTCGGCGACTTCACGTCGACCGACAGCGAGCTGACGAGCACCGCCGCTCGGCTGCCCGAGCTGAGCACGCTGGTCCTCGTCGATCCGAACTGATCCCTACGGGATCACCTCGACGGTGTAGGTGCGCTCCACCGTCCCGTCGATCTGCAGGGTGACCCCAGCGACCTCCACCGTACCCGAGGTCAGCGTCGCGGTCTGCTCGCCCCCGCTCGTGGGCGTGCCGCTCGGGGTGTAGGTGGTGCCGTCCTCCTCGGTTAACGGACCGCCGCCACCGAACAGGTAGACCACGCGCGCGGTGTCCACGTCGGCGAGGTCCTTCAGATCGGGATCATCGACCGGGACCAGGGTGCCGGGGGCCTCGGCAAGACCGGGACCGTGGTGCCCGCGGCCGCAAAGACGGGGATCTGGTCGATGTCCGCGTCGTACCAGCCGCTCTGGGCCGGGGCGTGGGTCCACCAGTCGTACCAGGTGGCGCCCGCGGGCAGGTCGACCTGTCGCCCCGTGACCCCGCGCTCGAGCACCGGGGCGACGAACAGCGAGCTGCCGAGCATCCACCCGTCCATCCGGCCCCAGTCGCCGTCCCCGAACACGAGCGCGGGGGGCAGGATCAGCGGGGTACCGTCCTCCGCCGCCTTCGCCGCGAGCCCGTACAGGTAGGGGAAGAGCCGGGTGTGCTCGCGCCCGACCTTCGCCCAGAAGGCGGTGGTCTCGTCGTCGGAGTCGAACTGCCAGTTGTCGGTGTCGAAGGCGCCGTGGTGGGTGCGGAGCACCGGGGTGAACGCGCCGAGCCACGCCCAGCGGAACCAGAGATCCTTGTCGGAGGGCGGGTTGCCGATGGACTGGTAGCCGGCGACGTCGTGGGTGAACACGGGCACCCCGCTCGCGCCCAGCCCGAGCCCCATCGCGACCACGGTGGGCAGGCCGTCGTCGGGCTCGAAGTCGGTGCGCTGGTCGCCGCCCCACACCACGGGGACGATGGAGGCCGTGTGGGTCCAGCCCGAGCGCACGAAGAAGGTGGCGTCGTGGCCGGCGAGGGCGTCGGCGCTGGTCTGCTGCCACAGCTCCGGGAAGCGATTGTGGGCTTGCAAAGGGTCTTCGCCGTCGGAGAGCACGCAGTCCGTCGGCTGCCACTCGGCGAAGTCCGTCATCCAGCCCGAGAAGCCGACGTCGAGCGCCCGCTGCATCCGGTCCTGGGCCCAGGCCACCGCGTCGGGGTTGGTCAGGTCGAGCTCCGACTCCTGCTCGAAGGTGAACCCGGTGAAGGTGTAGGGCTGGCCCTGGTCGTCGTGGATCAGCACGTCGTCCGCCACCGCGTCGTCCCACGCCTGGGTGTCCTGGCGCACGAAGGGGGCGAAGTAGGCGAGCCACTGGAAGCCCTGGGCCTTCAGCTCCGCCGCGACGTCCTCGGCGTCGGGGTACAGGCTGCGGTCGAGCGTCCACTCGCCGCTCAGGTGATAGCCGTAGCTGCTCTGGGAGGCGCCCTTCCAGTCCTCGGTCCAGATCACCGAGGAGGGGGCGTGGAAGGCGCGCAGGCGCGCGGCGACGTCGCGCACCCGCTGCTGGCCGCGGACCGCGTCGTTCCACGGCGCGAAGACCCACGCGGGCGGCACGGTGTAGCGGCCGACGTAGCTCGCGAGGGAGCGCACCGGGTCGAGCGGGGTCGGGCCCGCGAAGAGCACCACGTGCAGGGTGCCGCTCGTCCACGCGACCGCGGAGAACCGGCTCGGATCCGGGGCGCACAGGTCGATGTCGACCTTGCCCGAGGTGTCGAGCAGCCACCCGTCGCGGTGGGTCGGGCGCAGCAGGAAGGGCACCGGGAAGGAGGAAGCGTGGCGGGTGCCCGTGAGCGGCCAGCCGTCGGGGATCGCGTCGGTGTCGGACTTGCCGACGCCGGGCTCCTGGACCCACAGCGAGAAGGCCTGGCCGACGTGGTCCACGTCCTGCTGCTGCTCGCCGAGGCCGAGGAAGTGGTCGGCGTCGTCGCAGTCCGCGGACAGGCCGAGGCGGTTGGCGGACGGATCGCTCGGGGTCCAGTCGAGCACGAGGCTGTCGGGGACCGTCCCCTCCGAAAGCACCAGGGTGCCGAGCACCTCGCCGTCGGGGCTGCGGGCATCGACGGAGACCGGTGGCCTGCCGTGGCTTCCGGAGAGTCGCGCGCTCGAGGTGAGCGCCTCGGTGACGTCATCGAACCGGAAGGCGCCGAACTGCTCGGTGACGGTGGCCTCGCCGGTGCCGGCGAGCAGGCGGAGGTCCCGCACCTGCGGGCCGTCGGTGGCGTGGTCGATGGCCAGGGTGCCGTCGCGGCCGATCTGTACCGAGAACTCGCCGATCGTCGCCCGGGAGCCTCCGCAGCCCGCGAGGAGGAGCGCGATCAGCATGGCGCGCATCAGATCACCCACGGGATCAGCCGCCACCGGTCGGCCATCGCCTCGCGCCACTCCGGGATCTTCGAGAGCATGGCCTCCTCGGTGCGGATCCGGTGGAAGAGCACGAAGCCGTTCAGGGCCGACAGGAACAGCGCGGAGAGCCACGCGGTGTGCAGCAGGGGCAGGCACGCGATCTCGAGGATCACCGTGAGGTAGTTCGGGTGTCGGATGAAGGCGTAGGGCCCGGTGCGCACGATCATCGAGCCCTCGGGGACCACGACCCGGACGTTCCACGCGCGGCCGATGGTGCGCAGGGTCCACGCCCGCAGGCCGGTGGCCAGCGCGAGGCCCAGCGCCGCGAGGGTGGCGAGCCAGGGGAGGAAGGGGCGGTGCAGCCACCACACCTCCGTGAGGGGCAACGCCACGAGGCCGACGTGCAGCACCGCCATCAGCGGGAAGAGCCAGGGCTCTTGCACCACCGCGTCGGGCCGCTGGCGCATCCGCCGCACGCTGACCGCGAGCTCCACGAGTCGCATCGACCCCGTCGCGAGGAGGAGGGCGGCAAAGACCAGCAGCGGCAGGTTGGCGGGCACGCAGCGCGGAATATAGCCTCGGGACGGCCCCGTGGCCGGGAGGACCGATGCACCGCCTGCTCCTGCCGCTGCTGCTCCTCGTCGTGGCGCTCGGCGGGCCGAGGGCGGCGCGGGCCGACACCCCGCCCGACATCGTGCTGATCTCGATGGACACGACCCGTGCGGACGCGCTGTCCTGCTACGGGGAGGTGCCGGGGCTCACCCACCCACGCCCCGAGGTCACCCCGAACCTCGACGCCCTCGCGGCGCAGGGGGCGCGCTTCGCGCGGTTCTACGCCCACGCGCCGACCACCCTGAACAGCCACACCTCGATGTTTACCGGCCTCGATCCGCACGGGCACGCGGTGCCCCGCAACGGGTTCCCGGTGCCGGACGGGGTGACGACGCTGGCCGAGCGCCTGCAGGCGGCCGGCTACGACACGATCGCGGTCCTCGCCTCGGCGGCGCTCGAGCACGGTATGGGGCTCGACCGCGGGTTCCGAGTCTACGACGACCACTTCGATCTCGACATCGGGACGATGGTGCAGGACCGCGCCTCGGGGGTGCTCGGACGGGCCCGGGCAGACCTTGCCGGGCGCGAGAAGGGAAAGCCGCTGTTCCTGTTCGTGCACTTCTACGACGCGCACCAGCCCTACGACCCGCCCGAGCCCTACCGCAGCCGCTTCGAGGACCCGGCCTACCACGGGCCCTACGGGGACCAGGCGCGACACCTCGGGCCGCTCCGGCGCGCGCTCCTGGACGGTACCGCCGACCCGGCCGACGTCGACGAGGTCGCCGCGCTCTACCTCGGCGAGGTCGCCTACGTGGACGCGACCATCGGCGCGCTCCTCGACCTGCTGGGGTCCGAAGGGGTGCTCGATCACGCGGTGGTCGTGGTGCTCGCCGACCACGGCGAGGTCCTCGGCGAGCTGCCCGTCCACGCCTACACCCACGGCGACGACGTGAGCGACGGAGCGATGCACATCCCGCTGATCGTCCGCGGTTACGGGGTGCCGCTCGCCGAGCACGCGGTGATCCACAGCCAGGCCGGCATGGCCGGCGTGGCGCCCACCCTCGAGGCCCTCGCCGGGCTGGCCCCGGATCTCGGGCGCGGGGTGCCCTTCCTCGACCTGCTGTCGCCCGGTCCGATCCGCGACGAGGATGGGTGGCCGTCCCGCCCGACGCGCCCGGTGGTCATGGAGGCGACCCGCCCCCACATCGCCGCGGTCGCCCCCGCGTGGAACAACCTCGACCTGTGGCGGGGGATTCGCGCGGGCGGGTTCGTGGTGCGCGCCTACCCGCGCTTCCGGATCGGCCCCACCCTGGACGCGGCGCCCGCCGGCACGCCCGATCCGACCGACGCGCCGATGCGCGCGGTGCTCGCTCGGCTCCTCGAGGCCTGGGATGCCACCGCCCCGCCCTTCCGCGCCGAACGCCTATCCCCGTCGACCCGAGAGGCCCTCGAGCGCCTGGGCTACCTCGACGGCAGCCAGGACGGTGACGACCCATGACGAGATCTCGACCTGGGGACAACTTGGGTCCCGATCCTCGTGATCCTCCGCGGACGGGGGGACACGACCATCCATAGGCCTGAGGACAACCTGGGGACGGCTTCTGTGGAAACCCGGTGGACGCACCGTCCTTCCTGGATTGTCACGGTGTGTCGGCGGGCTACTCGAGGTCGACCTGGGAGAGGACCCGGCTCAGGAACAGGCGCTGATCGGCGGTGTTGCTCCCGTCGTTTCGCCGGGCGTTGACCTCCATGTACACGCCCATGTCCTCGAAGCCCATCTCGGCGTACAGGTCCCAGGAGGGGCTGCGGGACCCGGAGACACGCAGGACCACGTGACTGTACTTGTCGTGGTCCATGCGCTTGATCCGCTCCTGGACGAGCGCGCGGCCCAGACCCCGGCCGCGCCATGCGGGCAGGACGCCGAGCTCCGCCAGGTAGTAGGTGTGCTTGTAGGGCACCAGCCCGGCGAGGCTCGCGGCCACCAGGCGCGTCGCGGTCAGCGGGATGGCGATCCCGAAGCCGACCAGGTGGTCGTCGCCGTCGATGGCGAGCAGGGTGATGTGGTCGCGTACGCTCGTGAGGTAGTCCCAGGTCGCCGCCGCCTCCTCGGCGGTGATCGCCTCGTCGTAGGGCGGGTCGGCGAAGATCCGCGGGTAGAGCGCCACGAAGGGCTCGCGCCAGCGCTGTACCTCTTCGGAGGTGGTGGCCTGCTCGATACGCAGGTCGTCGTCGAAGCACCGGATCAGCATGCACCCATCATCCCGCAAGCGGGCCTCAGGTTCCCAATCGCGCGATGACGACGAGGTGTGCCTCGTCCTCCTGGCGCCACTGGATGCGCCAGGAATCCGCTCCGAGCCGCTGCCACACACGCTCGGCCGTGCCACGGAGGCGGATGTCCGCGCCGCCCTCGCCGATGGAGCGCAGCTCCACGTCGTGGGGCGACACGGCGAGGCCCACGCCCAGCGCCTTGAGCACGGATTCCTTGATGCTCCAGGCGAGGGTCTGGCGCAGCGGATCGTGGTCGACCAGCTCCCGCTCGTGCTCGGTGAGCCAGTCGCGCTGGAAGGCCTGGGTGCGCTCCTCGATGACCTCGAGATCGATGCCGACCCGGCCGCGGGCCACGGCGATCGCGATGGCGCGCCCGTCGCGGTGGGAGATCGACACGCACGGGCCGGGGTGTCCCTCGATGTAGACGAGCGGTTCGCCGGACTCGGCGCTGTGTATCCGGAGCGCGAGCGGTCGCTCGCCGGTCAGGCGCACGAGGGCGCGCTTGGCCGCGATCCGCCCGGCGATCCGATCCTGCTGACGGCGCTCCGTGCCGCGTGCGGTCAGCTCTTCCAGCTCGGTGGCGGTGAGCCAGGAGTCCACGTCCTCTTCGCCGACGTTGGCCTGGGCGGTCGCGTCGTCGTAGCCCTTGCCGGGTCGGGCGGCGCGGGGGGGCGCGCCGGGCGTGGTCGCGGCTCGCTCCGGGAAGCTGCGCGGGCGGCCGTCGGTCGGCTCCGGGAAGCGCTGGTCGGGGGGGAGGAGGTCGAGGTCGACGAGGGCGAAGCGGCGGAGGCGCAGCACCGGACCGCGGGGCCCGTCCACGTCGACGTCGTAGGCGACGCCGTCGTGGTAGACCATGATCTCCAGGCGATCGCCGGGCTGGGGCCGATGCACGAGGCGCACGCTCTCCAGGCTCGAGGGCAGGGCCATGTGGCCGTCGGTCACGAGCCGGTGCAGGCCTGCCGCCTGGAAGGCGGACTCCAGCACCAGCGGCGCGGTGAGCAGCCCCTCTGCGATGGCCGCGGAGTCGGCGTGCGACACGGCGACGAGCCCGTCCGAGGCGAGGCCGACGACGCGGTCGAGGACCTGGAAGCGCGGCCCGTGGAAGAAGCGGGCGTAGGTCGCCTCGGCGTCGAGGGGCTCGTCGGGGAAGAAGGCCGAGGGGAGGTTCTCGGTGGGGACCACCTCGCCGAGCACGATGGTCGCCTCGAAGTGCTCGGTCCGCTGCACGCGTCCGGTGCGCAGGGTGCGCTCCGACGCCAGGGTGCACCGCACCTCGAAGGGGTCGATGGGCGCCGCCTCGAGGATCAGCTCCAGCGGCTCGTCGCGGTGCAGCTTGGCCGGCTTGAGGAACTGCACGTGCCGTGCGCCGACCGGGGGCAGCCCGGGGCTCGCCGCCACGGCGGCTGCGGTCATCAGCTCCAGCCCGATGACCCCCGGGAGCACCGGGGTGCCCTGCATGGCATGGTCCGCGATCCACCCGGTGGTCTCGGGCGACAGGGTGGACCGGGCGATCACCTTGCTCCCCTCGAAGGCGACGTGGTCGAGGAGCGGGTGGTGGATTGTCGGCTCGAAGTCGCCCAGACGGCCCGCGACCAGGATCTCGCCGCGGGCGCCAGCGGCGAGCAGGTCGACGAGCAGGCCAGCGCCCGCCTCGGCTGGGAGCAGGTCGACGCCCCGGCGCACGAGCAGCTTGCGCATTCCGCCTCGCACGGCCATCCCGACGTCGTCCCAGGCGGTCCAGTCCACGTGCAGCGCCCGGGAGCCGGCGGCACACAGGCGGGCGAGGGCGTCGTTGGCGGCGGCGTAGTCCACCTGCCCCGGGTTGCCGAAGCGCCCCGCGACGGAGCCCATGGACACGAAGGCGGCGCTCGGGGGTAGCGCGTCGAGCAGGGCCCGGCCGCCCCGCGCCTTGCCGTCGAACACCCGGTGGAAGGCCGGCTCGTCCTTGTCGGCGATCAAGCGGCTCTCCTCGATGCCGGCGCCATGGATCGCGACGTCGAGCCGCCCGAAGTCGTCCTGGACCGAGCGGACGAGGGCGGCGGTGGCGTCGGGGTCGGACAGGTCGGCGACGTAGTAGCGGACTCTGGCGCCGAGCGCGTCGAGCGCGTCGAGGGTCTCGCGGATCTCGTTGGCCTTGCGGACGGCGGAGAGCTCGCGCTCGACCATGGCCGGGGTGACGCGGACGCCCGGCTCCTCGAGGCGGGCGCGGATGGCCTTCTTCGCCTCGACGAGGTCCACGACGGCCTCGGGCTCGGGGCTGCGACCGACGAGCGCGAGCCCCACGTGGCTGCGGCGGGCGAGCTCCCGTGCGACCGCGGCGCCCACGCCCCGCGCGCCGCCGGTGATCAGCACCACGACATCGTCGGGTAGCGCGGCGGGATCGGGCAGCGGCTCGAGCCGATAGGCCACGACGCACCGCTGGCTGTACCGGACGAACACCTCGTCGACGGGCTCGGCGGTCAGCTCCGCGAGCACGTTCGCGGCCACGTCCTCCTCGGGCTGCTCGGGCGCGACGTCGAGGACGGTGACCGCCGTCTGCTCCCACTCGCGGCCGAGGGCCTTCGTGAAGCCGGCGCGGGCACCATCGGCGAAGGCGCGGGCCTGCGGCGCGCTGGTGTCGAGGCCGCCGAGCCGGGTCACCGCGACCCACCGCGACGGCGGCGCGCCCTGCATCGCCTTGGCGGCGCGGAAGCTGTCGAGCACGTCGACGCCAGCGTCGACGACCACCTCGGGCGTGTCGCCCGACACGGCGCCCGCGGCGTCGAGGGCGACGCGGAGGGCCTCCGCGGCCGGCCCCGATCCGAGGACCTGGACGCGCCGGCCGGCGATCGACCGCGCGCCGCGGCGCGGGACCTCGACGAGGACGGGGCGACGGATCCGGAAGGTCGGAGGCAGTGGCGCCTCGGTCCAGGTGGCCCCCTCGGGCAGCGCCGCGCGCCGCTCGGGGGCCGGGGTCCACGTGGACGGTGCGGTCTCGCTGCTCTCGGGGGCCTCCAGGCGCTCCTGGGAGACCGGGGTGAGGTGCGAGGGCTGGGTGTCGGGCACCAGCGTCGTGGCGAGCGGGTCGTCGGCCTGCTCCGGGCGCCCGCGCTGCTGGTCGAGCCACCGGGCGAGCGCCTCGATGGTCGGGTAGTCGGCGAGGCGGAAGTCGTCGGCGCGCTGCAGGCCGTAGCGCTCGCGGAGGTCGGAGAAGATCTCGGCCTGCTTGACGGTGTCGATGCCGAGGTCGGCCTCGAGCTCGAACTCCGGGTCGAG
>Ga0114931_10001626_pt1 | contig 28615 bp, 32 predicted proteins | sample 2SBtaG_FD_89579 | JGI IMG/M metagenome (GOLD analysis project Ga0114931, IMG submission 89579) | Deep subsurface microbial communities from Kolumbo volcano to uncover new lineages of life (NeLLi) - 2SBTROV14_V59a metaG | ecosystem: Environmental > Aquatic > Marine > Volcanic | place: Kolumbo... | reverse complement strand
TCAATCTCCTGCACGATGACAACTTGTTTATGGTTGGGTGGAATGCCCAGGTTTCCTTATTCGTTTCTGATCGGCGAACTTCATCACGCTATTGACCATAATAGACGTCAGTGACGGCCGCCGCCAGCGCGTATGCCTGTGATCCTGGGTCGCTTGCATCAGCCGATCTTGCTCGGCTTCGCGCAGAAGGCCCTGGCTCCGATCCTGGGCCATTAGCATCGCTTGATAGGGTGTGAACAACATGTTTCTTTCTCCTCGAATGACGGCGCTATCGAACGTTGTCTGCACAGATAACATCGCCCGTATTAAAGAATAGTACGCGCAATTTCTCTCTGATGTGCGCACCGTATGTCAAACCGTATGTCAATATGAGCGCTGAGAAAAGGAAAGCCACGGGAAAGCCACGGGAGAGACCCGTGGCTTGACCTCCTTAACATGGGTGGATTTAGGCTGGTCCAGGAACGAGGGCTTGCCTCTGCCACTGTTCGACATTCACGCCTTTGATCAGCAGCCATAAGAGCAGTAACAACTCTCCTACGAACGTGAACTCGCTGACGACCAAATTCAGGTCAGGGAGAAGAGCGAATATGAGCACATCCAGCAAGTAGCCGAAGCAGGCGATCATCAGCAGAACGCCCAGAATCCTGGGCATGAAGCCCGACTTGTAAACCAGATACCCCAGGGGCAGCAGCCACAGGCCAAAGAACACTTGAGCAATTAGGTAGCCAACCGTGTGCAGATTGAGGAACAACAAGACCATAGCTTGCACCTGATCAGGTGTAAATGGCGTCAGGTAATCCCCGCCGTTCAGTAGCAGCAGGGCGGCAAATTGGTTCAACATATTGAGGCATGTTATCGCCACCGCCACCAGTACGAAGGCGACCATGAGGGTGGCTTGATCCTTGTTGACTGATTTGAGTATTTTATACAAGGTCAGGGCCAGTACAACGAAAACCGCCTGACCGATCAGTTCCATCACAAAGCCAAGCCGGAAGAGGAATTCGGAAGTCATGATATTGTTGACCGTCGCCATGGCGTCTCCCGGCGCGACAAGGTTCTGGCGGACGAAGAATTCGGCGAATCCGCCACAGATTGCCAGAATCAGGTAAAGGAATCCCGCGAATCTGGCCGTCCTGTTGATGGAACTCGTTTTCTCTTGGGTAATCATCAATTTTCTCCTTTCGGTGTGTGTCGAAATTGAACTTCATTTCAGACAGGCTTCAGCAGAACATCGTTACTCCGCTTTATCGTTTTTTGAGAGACGAGAAATGCCCCAAAAGAAAGCGCCTGCACCAATACCCGAAAAGAAAAAAAACAATGATATGCCGAGGGGAGAACCCCAGGATAGAATGCCAGCTAAAACTTCCATGACTCGCTCCTTTTTTAAACAGTTGATCGATTTCATGGCTTGAACGATAACAGCCAAACGGGATTACGCTCATCCAATGACAGAATACACAAGCATGTGGTGAGGCGTCATCACATCATGTGGTGATTGATGTGGTGATTGATGGGAAATCCACTTCCTGCAAAATCGCCACACACCCCATTCATAAAGCCTTCACAAATGACTGTTATTCTATGGTCAGAAATCGTTAGAAACCCTTCGCCGGTTCGCCGGCGACTATTCAAACAGAGGAGAACAGACCATGAAGAACAATCGTAAATGGAGCGTCGCCATCGGCGCCATCGTCTTGACGCTCGTCCTGGCCAGCGCGCTGTTCACGGCCTCGCCCGTTTTCGCCCACGGGGGCGATGACGCCACCCCGATTCCCGACAGCACCGGCCAATACCCCTGGGGTTCCGGCGCTGCGGTGGATGATTGCAACCACGCCGGCTGGGGCTCCGGCATGATGGGCGGCTATGGTCAAGGCTGGGGTTCCGGCATGATGGGCCGTGGCTATGGCCAGGGCTGGGGCTCCGGCATGATGGGCGGCTATGGCCAAGGCGGCTGGGGCGCTGGCATGGCGGGTGGCTACGGCCGCTAGGCAGGCTCTGAATCCGTATCGCCTGATCTACAACTTCCAGGGAGCTGCGAGCTTCCTGGAAGTTTTTTTGGCGCACATTTGTTATGCATCAGAATCGTGGTATGCTTAAACGGATGGTTGTAGTTCAAATGAGCGTCGTTTGAATGCGGATTCCCGCCAACAAGAGTGGGTCTTTACGCAGTTTTGTAGAAATCCGTAAAAATCCGGTCCCATCTGGCAGAATTCGCGTTCCCGTGATAGTGGGAGATGAAAAAGCTCTATGGCGCGTAAAATATTGATCGTCGATGACTAGGCACGGATCGTCCGTCTGGTTCGCACCTACCTGGAGGGGGCGGGCTTTCAAGTGAGCGCGGCCTATGACGGCCGCGAGGCGTTGCAGACCTTTCGCAGCGAACGGCCCGATCTGGTGGTGCTGGACCTGATGCTGCCGGAGATCGACGGCCTGGACGTAGCCCGCGCCATCCGCCGGGAAAGCGACGTTCCCATCATCATGCTCACGGCCCGGGCCGAAGAGACGGACCGCCTCATCGGGCTGGAGCTGGGCGCGGACGATTACGTGGTCAAGCCCTTCAGCCCCCGGGAACTGACCGCGCGGGTGCGCGCGGTTCTGCGACGCACGAATCCCGTCACCGAAGCGAGCGGCCCGGCCCAGGACGAAGTCCTGGAGGTCGGCGATCTGCGGCTGGACACCGCTCGCAGACAAGCATCCCTCCGCGGCCAACCCATCGATCTCACCGCGGTGCAGTTCGACCTGCTGACCGTCATGGCTCGCCAGCCAGGCCGGGTCTTCTCGCGCATGCAACTGCTCGACGCGGTGCAGGGGGAGGCCTACGAAGGTTACGAACGCACCATCGACGCTCACGTCAAGAACCTGCGCAAGGCCATGGGCGACAACTCCCGCGCCCCCCGCTATATCCTGACCGTGCGTGGCGTGGGCTATAAGCTGGCGGACCTGGATGCACCCACAGGTGGGCGCTCCCATGGGTAGGATGCGACGTAGCCTCTGGCTCAAACTCATGGGCGCGTTCGCGCTCATCATCACCGCTGGGGTCGCGGTCACCTTCATGGTGGTCTACGTGGCCACCGCCACCCAGTTCGAACGCTTCACCCGCGCCAGCGATCTGGTCGAAGCCCAGAATTTGGCCGATGTCCTGACCACCTACTACGCTCGCCAGGGAAATTGGACAGGGGTGGACCGCCTGCTGAGCAGCGCCGCCTTTTCTCTGTCCAATGCTGACGTCCTCGGTGATGAACAGGGGGTGGGTGGAATGATGGACGGCATGATGGGCGGCATGATGGGCGGCATGATGGGCGGCGATATGACGATGGAGATGATGCGCCAGACGAGCTATGGCACAGACCGGGTGGTCCTGGCCGACGCCGACGGCGTCGTCATTGCCGACACCGCCGGTGAACTGGTGGGCCAGCAGCACCCCGACGAGCACCTGGCCAGGGGTGAGCCAGTGGTGGTCAACGGTCAGCGGGTGGGCACGGTCATGGTCGGCTCCATGGTGGAGCCGGTGCTGAATCCCCTGGACGCGGACTTTTTACGCTCGGTCAATCTGGCCATGCTGCTGGGGGCGATGGCGGGCGGCTTTCTGGCGTTGGTGCTGGGTTCGCTGCTCTTCTTCCAGATCACCAAACCGGTGGGAGAGGTCACAGCCGCGGCCGAGGCTGTGGCCGCCGGCGATCTGAGCCGGCGGGTGGATGTGCACAGCGAGGACGAGGTGGGGCGGCTGGCCGCAGCCTTCAACACCATGGCCGATACGCTGGAGCAACAGGAGGCGCTGCGCAAGGCTATGGTCAGCGACATCGCCCATGAACTGCGCACGCCTCTGAGCCTGATCCAGGGCAACCTGGAGGCCATCCTCGACGGCTACTACGAGCTTTCCCCGGAAAACATCGAGGCGGTTCACGGCGACACGGTGGTGATGACGCGGCTGGTCAACGATCTGCGGGTGCTGGCCGTGGCCGAGGCCGGGCAGTTGACGCTGGAATGGGAAGCGGTGTATATGGCGGAACTGGTGCGTCGAGTGGTGGACCGCTTCAGCTCCCAGGCCGCCGAACAGCAGGTGGCGTTACAGATGGAGATTGATCCGTCCATTCCTCCGGTGCGCGGGGATGAACAGCGGCTCACCCAGGTGCTGAACAACCTGCTCTCCAACGCCCTGCGTCACACGCCGGTCGGAGGGGCGATCACGCTGGCGGTGCGCGTTCAGAATACAGCGGATGGCAAGCGCAATGTGTTGGTCTCTGTGGCGGACACCGGCGAGGGGATCGCCGCCGACGCCCTGCCCCATGTGTTCGAGCGCTTCTACCGGGTCGATCGATCCCGCAGCCGGGCCAGCGGCGGCACGGGATTGGGGCTGCCCATCGCCCGCCAGTTGGTGGAAGCCCACGGTGGACGCATCTGGGTGCAGAGCGACGGGCCGGGAAAGGGGAGCGTTTTTTCGTTCGTGCTGCCGACGGCGTGAGGAAGGACGAAGATTGAGGATGAAAGATTGGAGATTGGGAGATTCAGGGAGATTGAAGAAATTCAGCTAGACGCCAATTTTTAATCTTCAAATCTTCAATTTCTACGCCCCCCTGCGACCTGCAATCCCGCCACTTCGCCCAGCCCGCTCCGGTTGAGAATGCGGATGCGTTTGTGGCCGGTTTCGATCAGGCCGCTCTCGCGTAGGCGGCGGATGACCAGCGTGGCCGTCTCCCGGTAGGCGCCCACCGTGTCGGCCAACTCCTGGTGGGAAACGCAGATGACGCCGTTATCGTGATGTGCGTCCATGCGCAGGAGCAACGAAGCCACCCGCGCTGACACGTCTTTGAAGGCCAGTTCCTCCAGCCGCTGCTCCACCTCGTTCAGACGATGACCGGTCACCTCTAGCATGCGCATGGCGAGTTGAGGACAGTGGAGCATCAGGCGCTTCAACGTCGCGCGGCTGATGGCGTAGACGACACAACCATCCGTCGCCTCAGCGAAGGTGTTTCGACGTCTTCCTACAAGAGCCATTTCACCAAAGATCGATCCCGAATGCAGCGTCGTCAGCACCAATTTCTTCCCTTCCGGTGACAGCCGGTAGACCTGCACTCGTCCGATGTGGAGCAAATAGAGCGTCTCCGCTGACTCGTCGCTGCGGTAAAAAATTTTGCCTTTACGCACGTTATACACCGTCGTCGCCTGGGCGAGGACGGTCAGGTCCCGCTGATCGAGGTCCTGGAAAAGTTCGATTGTAGCAAGATAGCGCACCTTCGATTCAAGAATCATGGTTCACCGAGTAAAAACGCACGCTGGTTGGCGCTCCGGATGATCGACGTAGTACCGATAAGTATGCCACGTCAGCATAACAAATTGTTGACGAAAAGATGAAGAGAAGATGAAGAAAAGGATAGAAGCCATGGCTCACGCCAACATTCTCGTGGTCGATGATGAACTGACCATACGCAACACCATGCGCGCCTATCTGGAACGGGAAGGGTTCGCGGTGCAAACGGTGGATAATGGCCTGGACGCGCTCCAGGCCGCGCGTACGTTCAAGCCGGATCTGGTCATCCTGGATGTGATGTTGCCGGGGCTGGACGGGCTGGAGGTGCTGCGCAGGCTGCGGCAGGAGTCGGACGTGTGGGTGTTGATGCTCACCGCCAGGGCCGAGGAGATCGACAAGGTGCTGGGCCTCAAGATGGGGGCCGATGACTATCTGACCAAGCCTTTCAGTCCCCGCGAACTCATGGCCAGAGTAGAGGCTATGCTGCGCAGAGGACGGTTGCTGGACGCCGGCGAGCCGGTTCTCGCCTTCCCCACCCTCCGCATCGACCCTTCCGCGCGCCAAGTCTGGATTCAGGATCGCCAGGTCGAGCTGACGCCCATCGAGTTCGATCTGCTCTATGCGCTGGCCCGCCACCAGGGCCGGGTGCTCAGCCGCGATCAACTCATCGAACAGGTGTGGGGATACGATTACTATGGCGATGAGCGGGTGGTGGACGTGCACATTGGCCGCCTACGCAAAAAGCTGGAGGAGACGCCCGAAGCGCCCAAACATGTGGTCACCGTACGCGGGGTGGGCTACCGGTTCGAAGGTGCGGCCTGATGAAAAGATTCAGGTTCTTTCAGCAAAGCCTGGGGTGGAAACTTCTTCTTTCCTATTTCGTGGTGATCGCCACCGGCGCTCTGGTGTTGGCCGGCATGGCGCGTCTGCAAATCCCCACCGCGCTCGCCCGTCACCTGGCGCGCATGGCTCCCCACCTGGTCAGCGACCCGGGGTTGGAAGCCGATCTCTATCATAACTTCGCCGACGCCGTCAACGAGATCATCCTGATCGGCTCCGTCACAGCGCTGGTTGTGGCGGTCTTCATCAGCATTTATACAACGCGGCGGATCGTCTTCCCCATCCGCCAGATGATGAAGGCCAGCCGGCGCATCGCGGCCGGCCGCTTCGATGAGCGCGTGCCCATCGCCAGCCGGGATGAACTGGGCGAATTAGCCCACTCCTTCAACCAGATGGCGGCCGCGCTGGAGGAGACGGAACAGCGGCGGCTGGACCTCATCGGCGACGTAGCCCATGAGCTGCGCACCCCCCTGGGGAACATCAAAGTGGTCATGGAGGGGTTGATGGATGGCGTGCTGCCGGCGGATGCTGAGACCTACAGCAGCGTGCAGCGCGAGATCATGCGCCTACAACGGGTGGTGCAGGATTTGCAGGAACTGTCCAGAGCGGAAGCGGGGCAGATCGAACTCTACCGTCGCCCCCTCGCGCCGGCGGTGTTGATCGCGGGTGCGGTCGAGCGGCTGGGCTGGCAGTATGAGGAAAAGAGCGTCGACCTGCGCGTGGATGCACCATCCACCCTGCCCGATGTCATGGCCGACCCGTCCAGGGTGATCCAGGTGCTGCTCAACTTGCTGGGCAACGCGCTCCAGTACACGCCCCCGGGTGGCTCGGTGAGCGTGAGCGCCCGCCACGTGGATGATGAGGTGATCTTCGCGGTCACAGACACGGGCGTCGGCCTGAGTGCGGAGGACATCCCTCACCTCTTCGAGCGCTTCTACCGGGTGGACAAGTCCCGCTCCCGGGCCGGCGTCGGCAGCGGCATCGGCCTGACCATTTCGTTGCATCTGGTGGAAGCCCACGGCGGGCGCATCTGGGCGGAGAGCGAGGGGATTGGGCGAGGGAGCAATTTCTTATTTACACTGCCCACAAATCGTCATTAAATCTTCATATAGCTGTCAATTCCCTGCTATACGATCTCTATATCCTCGAACCAGGATGGCATCCGTCATCCTGACGGCGGCTGCCGTTTATTATTCCCGTCATCCGCTGCGGCAGCCGCCTGCGCAGTCGTCGCCTATTCCAGGAGGGACAAACCAATCATGATGGGCTTTGCAGGATTCGGGGGCTTCGGCTTCCTGATAATGTTATTCTTCTTTTTTGTGATTATCGGCCTGGCCGTTTGGCTGGTCAACGGACTCTTTCCGCGCACGCCAGAATCGGCGCCGCCATACACAAGCGCGCCGGGAGGGCGTAACGGCGCCCACAACGGCCCAAGCGCGGAGTCGCCTCTGGATATTCTGAAACGGCGTTACGCTCGGGGGGAACTGACCAAGACCGAATATGAAGCCATGCGGGATGAATTAAGTGCAAATTGATACAGCCACACGATCCAAATTTCTTTCACGAATGACTATCCTGCGCGCCAGACTCTGGTGGTTGTTGGGGGCGGTTGTTGTCGTTTTCCTGCTGGCGGGGTGCAGCCGATCCCCGAACCGGACCAAAATCGATCCCCAACTGGCCCAACAGATCGAACTCGGCCAGCAGGTCTACGCTGCCAATTGCGCCGCCTGCCACGGCGCTGAAGGCGAAGGCGAGCCGGACTGGAAGACGCCCAAGGAGGACGGAACCTACCCTGCGCCGCCTCACGACATCAGCGGCCACACCTGGCACCATGGAGATGGCACGCTCTTGCAGATCATCCGCGGCGGCGGCGATAGCCTGGACATTCCCAACTTCGAGAGCGCCATGCCCGCGTTCGAGGATACGCTCAGCGATGAAGAGATCGTGGCCGTGTTAGCCTATCTCAAATCTCGTTGGCCCGAAGAAGAGCGCCAATTTCAGGCCGAGATGACCCAGAAAGACCCGGCGCCTTGAAAAGACAATAGAACGCGATGTAACGGATGTCACGGATATACACGGATTTTTTTGTTTTGATTCGTACTATATCCGCCCAATCCGCTACATCCGCGTTTCATCAGTTATCAAAGATCACGTCCTATGAACTCGAATTCAAACTCACTCGCCACCACCCTGTCCATTGCCGAGCCAACCACAGCCGACGCCGTCAGCTCGACCCGCGACCAGGCTGCTGAGGAAACCGCGGTTCGCAGCTTCCGCTTCTGGGAGATCGACATGCTGCGGGGCATCGCCATCATCATGGTGGTGATCTACCATCTGGCCTGGGACCTGTACGCGTTGGCCGGCTGGGATATCAACCTCTTCGGCGGCTTCTGGCACTACTTTCAGCGGGTCACCGCCAACACGTTCATCATCCTGGTGGGCGTCTCCATGACGGTGAGCTACCGGCGGGCGCGCCAGGCCATGGGGCCGGATGTGAAGATCTTCCCCAAATATCTCCGACGCGGCGTAACCCTGCTGGCCTGGGGAATGTCGATCTCTCTGGTTACCTGGCTGGCCCTGGGCAAGGGCTATGTCCAGTTTGGCATCCTACATTTCATCGGCCTCTCCATCATCATCGCCTATCCGTTGCTGCGATTTCGCTATCTCAACCTGGCTTTGGCCCTGGTCGTCTTCTTCCTGCTGCCGCCGCTGGTCAACGCCATCGCCGTGAACAACACCGCACTGGTTTGGCTCGGAATCAGCCCGCCCGGCTACTACGCGGTGGACTACTTCCCCCTGATCCCCTGGTTCAGCGGCATCTTACTGGGACTTTTTCTGGGCAACTGGCTCTACAGCGCAGACGGAAGGCGTTTTCTGCTGCCCGACTGGTCGCAAGTCCCGGGCGTCGGCTTCCTGCAATTGCTGGGCAGGCACACCCTGCTCATCTATCTCATTCATCAGCCTATTGTCATCGCCCTGTTGATTCTGACCGGGGTCGTTGACATTGGCGCCCTGCTGTAAGGAGAAGTGCATGTTCAAACGGAAATACTTACTATCCTCTCTTCTGCTCGTCCTGGCGGCCCTGGTCCTGGCGGCCTGCGGCGGCAGAGGAGCGGACAAAAACGACGACCAGCAGGCGGCGATCGCCGCTGCGGTGGAGGCGACGCTGACCGTCGTCGCCGTAGATGATGCATCAGCTGGCGAATCGTCAACGGAGGAGACGTTGATCGAGGAAACGCCCGACGCCGGCCAGGAGCCGGCTACGCCCGCCCCCATCCCAGTCTCGAACGTTACCTTGCCCCCGGCGGTCAATAATTTCGACCCTGCACCCCGCCCGGCCAGCAGCATGGGCGACCCCAACGCGCCGGTGGTGATGTACGAATGGTCGGACTACACCTGACCCTACTGCGGCCGTTTTTTTAGCGAGGTCGCCCCGCTTCTGGAAGAAGCGTACATCAACACCGGCAAGCTCTATTTCGTCTACAAAGAATTCCCGGTCCTGGGCAACACGTCTGTGATCGCCAGCTTCGCCGCCCAGTGCGCCGGCGAGCAAGACCAGTTCTGGGATATGCACGACTGGCTCTTCACCAACGGGACAACGTTGAAGAGTGGGAACGGCGTGGACGTAGTCAAACAGGCCGCGCGCGATCTGGGGCTGGAGGGCGCGGCTTTCGACGCCTGTATGGATACCCAGTCGCCCAAGGACCTGATCAGCCAGGACTTCGAGGAAGGGCGCAAGTTCGGCGCCCGGGGCACGCCCACCTTCTTCATCAACGGGCGCGTCATCGGCGGGCTGCTCCCGACCGAGCAGTTCATCGGCATCATCGACGCGCTGTTGGCCGAGGCCGAGAGCGGCGAACTGCCCCAGGGCGTGATCGAACCCACGCCCACGCCCACGCCGGATCTGGACTTCGAAGAGGAGACCGTCACCGTCATGGGCGACGAGAACGCGCCGGTGACCATCGTGGAGTTCTCGGACTACCAATGTCCCTTCTGTTTGCGGTATTTCCAGGAAACCATGCCCCTGGTCAAGTCCGCCTATGTGGACACAGGCAAGGTGCGCTACGTCTTCAAGGATTTCCCCATCACCAGCATCCACCCCCAGGCGCCCAAGGCCGCAGAATCCGCGGAGTGCGCTGGTGAGCAGGACAGCTATTGGGAGATGCACGACCGGCTCTTCCAGGGACAGCAGGAAGATTGGAACAACAATCCAGACGCCGTGAATGTGTTCAAATCCTATGCGAAAGAGTTAGGTCTGGATACAGAGGCCTTTGACGCCTGTCTGGACAGTGGCCGTTACGCCGATAATGTGGCCGCGAACCTGAATGAAGGGGGCCGCGCTGGCGTGTCTGGCACGCCCACCTTCTTCATCAATGGAGAAAAGCTGGTCGGCGCCCAGCCGTTCCAGGCCTTCCAGACGATTATCGACGCACAGTTAGAGGGAGAATAGACGTACCATGGCGAAGAAAAAAAGAAAAAAGACATCCACATCCAATCTGTCGCGGGTGGAGCGCAAAGCTCTGCGCCAAAAAGACGCTCGTCGCAGCCGACTTCAACTGATCGCCCTGGGCGCGGCCAGCGTGGCGGTTCTCATATTGGTGGTTTTCCTGGCTGTCCGTAGCCAATCCAATCTGCCTGGCGAAAAGGTCAATAACCTGGGCAACAATCACATTCCCACCGAGGTGGGGGACAACGCCACTTATAACAGCAAACCGCCCACGTCCGGTCCCCACTTTGGCCAACTCGCCCGCTGGGGCGTCTACACGGAACCGATTCCCAACGCACTTCAGATCCACAACCTGGAAGATGGCGGCGTAGGCATTTGGTATGACTGTCCCGACGGCTGTCCTGAGTTGGTGGATCAACTGACGGGTATTGTGGATGAGATGGGCGAGGAGCGTCTGTTGCTGGCCCCCTATCCGGATATGGATACGACCATCGCCCTCACAGCCTGGAACCGGATCGACAAGATGGAAAAGTTCGACCGCGAGCGTATCATTGAATTCATCAAGGCTTACCGGGGCATAGATCACCATGGATAGGAGACCGACCGCGGATTGGGCTGATTGGGCTGATCCCGACGGATTTTCCTTTGGAAAATCCGGTTTGATCCGCTCGATCAGCCCAACGGTCCTCGCCACCTTCGTCTTCTGTTCCGTCCCAGATCCCGTCCAGGGCTTGCGGGAGGCCCTACGCGTGACGCGGCCGGGTGGGCGTTTGCTGCTCCTGGAGCACATGCTTGCCCGCTCGGAACCCCTGGCTCGGATCATGACGCAATTGGATCCTTCGTTTCACTGGCTCTCCGGCGTCCATATCGCCCGGCGCACGGTCGATACTGTGGCGGCCGCGGGCTGGCGTATCGACAGCGTGACTTCGTTGTCGCCAGGCTCTATCTTTCGCCACATCGTCGCCCATCGCGCTGGGGCGGGCGCAGAATAGCCGGCCGCGCCCTGGCAGGATGACAGCCAACCCCGCACGCCCCTCCAATATATAACCTTCACTGATTCGTCAAACGCCGTTCATATTCTATTCATAGAGGAGCGATAGACTGGCGGCGTAAGCCGACGGTGCAGACTTCCCCTCTTTGCACCCGAGGCTTTGATCGTGCAACGCTCGAAATTAGTGTCAGATCACGGTTGACGCAAACGCCGTCGATCAACAAACCCAAGGAGAATCAAGGATGAACCTATTGACCACACGCAACCTCGTCATTTCGATGACGTTACTGGCCGGCCTGCTGCTGGCGGCCTGCGCCCCCATCCCTGCTGCGCCGGCATCCGCTCCCGCTGCGGAAAGTTCGCCAACCGTTTCTACGGAGGAAAGTGCAACAGAAGAGACTGCCGCTGAAGAAACCGCTGATGATACGGTCGGCGCGGGCATGATGGATTCAGACGCCATGCCGGACATGAAAACCCTGGCCCGGCAGATGGCCGTCATGTTGCCTGCCATGCGTGGCGTCGCCGGCATGATGCAGGGTAGCGACATGGATCAGATCATGACCCAACTGGACGACATGGAGCAGGAGCTTGGAACCATGATGGACAACCCAGACCCTGAACGTCTGGGCGCCATGATGGGATCCGCCGCGTCCCTGATGGGTCAGATGCAGGGGAGGATGGCCCAGTCTGACGCCGATATGGCCCAACTAGCTCCCAAGATGGAGGAGCTTATGGGCGGCATGCAGGGGATGATGAGCCAGATGGGCGGCATGATGGCCGGCGGCGCAGGCATGGGCGCTGGTATGATGGGCGGCGGCATGGGCATGGGCGCTGGCATGATGGGCGGCGGCATGATGGGCGGCGGCATGATGGCCATCTGGCAGCAGATGGCGACCATGGTGGAGAACGGCGAGATGACCCCGGATGAGATGAGCGCCATGCTAGATCAGGTGAACGCCATCCACGAGGATGCAATCGCCAAAATGCGCGACGGCTCCATGACCCAGGCGGACATGGATGCAATGAACGCTCAGATGCAGGCGCTGATGGGCCAGGTGGGCCTGGACGATACGATAGACGATGACATGATGATCATGATCCAGGACATGATGACCATGATGGAGAATGGCGAGATGACTCAGGATGAGATGATCGCCCTCCTCGACCAGATGGACGCCATGCACCAGGGTGCGATGGCCAAGATGCGCGCAGGCTCCCTGACCGAAGAGGACATAGCCGCTTTGATGGACCAGATGGAAGCCATGACGGTGGAGATGGGCGGCGGCATGGGCATGGGCGCTGGCGGCATGGGCATGGGCGCTGGCGATATGGGTATGATGGGTATGATGCAGAACATGATGGAGATGATGCAGAATGGCGAAATGAGTCAGGATGATGTGAACGCCATGCTGGACCAGATGGACGCCATGCACCAGAGCGCCGTGGCCAAGATGCGCGACGGCTCCATGACCGAAGAGGACATGACCGCGATGATGGCGCAGATGCAGGCCATGATGAGCCAGATGGGCATGGAGAATATGATGGGCGAGGACATGATGGGCGGCGACATGGGCATGATGCAGAACATGATGACCATGATGGAAAACGGCGACATGACCCAGGATGAGATGAACGCCATGCTGGATCAGATGGACGCCATGCACCAGAGCGCCGTGGCCAAGATGCGCGACGGCTCCATGACCCCGGAAGACATGACCGCGATGATGGCCCAGATGCGGGCCATGATGAGTCAGATGGGCATGGAGAATATGATGGGCGCTGGCATGATGGGCGGCGGCATGGGGACCATGATGGGCCAGATGGGAACCATGCAGGAGCGTTTCCAGGAGATGATGCAGGATGGTTCCATGACGCCCGAATCCATGGCCGAAATGATGAGCCAGATGCAGGAGATGATGGGCCAGATGGGCGGCATGATGGGCGGCATGATGGGCGCTCAGGGCGTTGGCGCCATGATGGACGACGCTGGCATGATGGGTGACGATTCGTCCGATGAAGGCATGATGGACAATAGCAAAGATGGCGCTAACGACAGCGATAGCATGATGGGTGATAACAATGACGGTGGTAGTGGCGACGATGGCGGCATGATGGACGATGATGGCAAGGATGACGACTCCTCCCATGGCGGCAACGATGATGATTCGTCTGAGCATGGTGGAAAAGGCGGTTGATTGAAAAAAATCATCACAAAGACGCAGAGTGCACAAAATCCTTCTTTGCGCCCTTTGCGTCTTTGTGATGAAAATTCACCCTTCTTCCAGCCTGTCCGGAGCGGGGGAACAGGAAGCGGTAACCAGTGTTCGGTAATACAATGCGACGGCGCTATGGACGCTATCGGGAAATCCTCGCGATTCTGACGCGACACGGATTTGGATGGCTCCTGGCCCAGTTGAATCTGAAAAACCAGATCCCCATCGAAGAGCGGCTACGGCCAACCCGCAGCGCTGATCCCGACGTGCAGGCGGTCCACCTGCGTCTGGCCTTCGAAGAGCTTGGCCCCACCTTTATCAAACTGGGCCAGGTGCTCAGCACGCGCTCTGATCTGTTGCCGCCGGCCTATATCGAGGAGCTCGCTCTCCTCCAGGACACGGTCCCGCCGGTCGACTACGAGCAGATCTCCCTGGTCATCGAAGCCGAACTGGGCGCGCCGCCAGAGGATGTGTTCGACTGGATCGACCCGCTCCCCCTGGCCGCCGCCTCCATCGGACAGGTCCACGAGGCCCGTCTGAAGGGCGGCGAGGAAGTGGTGGTGAAGGTACAGCGACCGGGCGTCCAGGTCCAGGTAGAGCGAGACCTGGAGATCCTCCAGGATCTGGCGAAGCGCTACACCCAATTCACGGAACTGGGCGCGGCCTTGGACGTGAGCGGGTTGACCGAAGAATTCGCCTTCAACCTGCGCTGTGAGTTGGATTACGTGCGTGAGGGTCAGAACGCCGATCAGATGCGCGACAACTTCACCGACACCGACCGCATCCATATTCCGGAGATCTACTGGGATTACACCAGCGAACGCGTGTTGGTGATGGAACGGCTCCACGGCGTCAAAGTCAACGATCTCCAAGCCCTGGACGCGTTGGGGATCGACCGCAAGCAACTGAGCGGAACGAGCGTCCGCCTTATGCTGGAAGAGTTGTTCGTCTACGGCTTTTTCCACGCCGACCCCCATCCGGGCAATCTGCTGGTGACGGAAGACGGCGTCATCGGCATGATGGACTTCGGCATGATAGGGCGTCTGGACAGCCGTTTTCAGGATAGCCTGACCCGTCTCTTCATGGCCATGGACCGTCAGGACAGCGAACGCGTCATGGATGAGATGGCGACCATGGGGATGTTGAACGAGCAGTTGAATCATCGCACTTTCAGGCGCGATCTGGACCGCCTGATCATGTGTTACGCCAACCGTCTTCTGGAAGACCTAGCCGCGGCCAACATCTTCGGCGAGCTCACCAGGCTGGCCAGACGGCGCCGTCTCCGTCTGCCCAACGAGTTGGTGCTGGTGGCCAAAGTCATGGCATTGGCCGAAGGAACCGGCCTCCTGCTGGACCCGGAGTTCGACTTCCTCACCTTCGCCCAACCCTATCTGGAGAAGCACTGGTTCCAACGACGCTCCCCCGCCAAGGTCGGCGAACAGATGGCTGAGGGGCTACTGGATCTGGCCGAATTCGGCATCTCGTTTCCCCGGCGACTCACCCGGCTGGCAGCCCAACTGGAGCGTGGGGAACTGGGGGCCAAAGTGGAAGTGCGGGGCATCGACGCGGCCCTGAACCGGCTGCAACGCATGGTCTTCCAGTTGGCCGCGGCCATCCTGGTCAGCGCACTGATCGTGGGGCTGAGCCAGTTCATGCACATGGTCAACCCTTCCCCCGCCTTTCAGGCGTACGCAGGCCGGTTTTACGGCGCGCTCTTTTTCATCGCCACCATGATCGGCCTCTGGCTGCTCATCAGTATCGTACGCTCTGGTCGCAAGTCTCTATAGATGCGTTCAAACAGCAGGAGACGCTCAGTGACGCTAAACGCTCAAAGGCTCTCGTTCGGCGAACGTTACAACACATTCCTCCACGCCGTCCTCTTTGTGTTGGGGTTTTCCTTCGTCTTCATCGTTGGCTGGGGCGGTGCGGCCACCATCCTGGGGCAGTTATTCGGCCAGTACAAGGAGATCATCGGGCGCTTGGGTGGGCTGGTGATCATCGCCTTCGGTCTGGCGACATTGGGCGTGGTGAAGATCCCCTGGCTCTACTACGACACCCGGCCTGATTATCAGATGGATCCCAAACGTCACCGGCTCTCCTCCCTGCTTATGGGCGTGGTGCTGGCCGCCGGCTGGACCCCTTGCATCGGCGTCACCCTGGGTGCAATCCTGACCATGTCCTTCGTACAGGACACGACTGCACAGGCCATGATCCTGACCAGCGGCTACGCGTTGGGCCTGGGGATCCCTTTCCTCCTAATCGGCCTGGCCATGGATCGGGCGCTAAGCGTGGTCAAGTGGATTCGCCCCCACCTGCGCGCCATCCAGATCATTAGCGGCATCTTCCTCATCGGCATCGGTCTGCTGTTGGTGACCAACCGTCTGATCTACATTGCGATCTGGGCCCAGGGCAGCGGCTTTTATCTCGATATGCCCTTCACCGGCGCGACGCCTTCCTATCTGATCGCGATGGCCGCCGGCCTGCTTTCCTTCCTTTCCCCCTGCGTGCTTCCCCTGGTTCCCGCCTATGTCGGCTATCTGAGCGGACAGGCATTCGGGATCAGCACGGCGGCGGATTAGTATCTGTCCAATATTTCGGGGCGGAGTGCGTCGCACTGACCCAATACAGGTCGAATTTCCCCGATACGCCCGGTCAGTGCGATGGACTTCCCCGCTTTATTGAGCAGATGCAAAAAATCCGTGACAATCCGGTTACCTCTGTGATAATCCGCGTTCCAATAGCGGTCGCTGAACAAACTCTAAAACGGAGCTCGAATATGCACAAATTAGAACATGCTGTCCAGACTGGTCGCCACTGGGGACTCTTCGTGGGCGCGGTGGCCATTCTCGGCCTGGTGTGGATCTGGCTGTCCGCCATGCCCGTCGCCGGCAATGCGCTGACCGAAAGCCCCCGGCCGGATTTCCTGGCTCCTGATTTCACCCTGGTCAACCTGGAAGGAGAATCCGTCACCCTCTCTGACCTGCGCGGCAAGGTGGTGATGGTGAATCTGTGGGCGTCCTGGTGTCCGCCCTGCCGCGCGGAAATGCCGGCCATCGAAGCCGTCTACCAGGCCAACAAAGACAAAGGGCTGGAGGTGCTGGCCGTCAACACCACCTACCAGGACTCGCCCAACGGCGCGGCCCAGTTCGCCAGCGAGTACAACCTGACCTTCCCCATTCTCCTGGATCTGGACGGTGCGGTGAGCAAACGCTACCAACTGCGCGCCCTGCCCACCACCTTCTTCATCGACAAGCAGGGCGTCATCAGCGCCGTGGTGCCGGGCGGCCCCATGAGCGAGTCCCTGATCCAGAGCAAGATCGCCGATCTGCTGGCGGAGGAATTCTAATGTTTCCACTACTTCAAATCGGGCCTTTCGCCCTGCGCGTGCCCGGCTTCTTCCTGGTCGTTGGTCTGATGGCCGGCATCACCCTGACCGAATCGGAGGCCAAGCGGCAGGGCGTGGATCCCAATCCACTCAATAACCTGGCCCTTCTCAGCATGGTAGCCGGCCTTGTGGGCGCGCGCCTGGCCTACGTGATTCGCTATCTGGACACATTCCTGGCCAATCCCTTCACCATTTTTTCCATTAATCCCAATACCCTGGACGTGCGCACCGGCATCTTGATCGCGCTGATTACGGCCGTGGCCTATGGGGTGTGGAAAAAACTGCCTCTGCGCCCGACCTTGGATCTCTTCACCCCCACCTTCGCCCTCTTCGCCATCGGCCTGGGACTGTCGACCCTGGCCAGCGGCAACGCCTACGGCAGCCCTACCGACCTGCCCTGGGCCATCTATCTCTGGGATGCCAACCGGCACCCCACCCAGATTTACTATACCCTGTGGGCGACCTTCGCCTTCATCGTCTGGTTGACCATGCGCAAGGGCGAAACCTTCGCGGGTTTCCGCTTCCTGGTCTGGTTGACCCTCACCGCGGCCGGCGCTCTCTTCATCGCCGCCTTCCGAGGCGATAGCGTGCTCCTGGCCGGCGGCGTCCGCCAGGGGCAGCTCATCGCCCTGGCCGTGCTGCTGTTTGGGCTTTGGCTCATGCGCCAGTGGGGGCGGGGGGATGAAAGTGCAGAGGCCGGTGAGGATGCGGACGTGGAGGCCGTTGCTGCGTAGAGAACTGCGATAGCGGCCCCCTAACCTGACGTGGGTGTGTCCAAAATGAGTTGGGATCGCATTCCGGGATTCGGCCAGAAGATGCGCTGCAACGGGAGATAGACTGGCCGAATCCCGGAATGTTTTCACTCGTTTTAAACACGTCTACCTGACATTTGATGGTTCACATCTGCCGGGGAATTCTGAATTCCTCGGCAGGTGGAATATCGTCAAAAGGCGTCGCCATATAGCTGAAATCGGGGATTCCCTGCGCAGACTCTATCTGATATCTGAAGGCAGAGATCGATGCATACCCCAGGTAATCAGGGAAATAGAACGCCTGCTTTGCTTCGGCAGTGAGGGGCAGCCCGTTGGCCCAAAGCGTCATAAACATGATGACGTCGCCATGGGTGATGAGCGCCACCCGTTCTCCCCGGTGTTCCCGGCGAACCTGGCGCACGAACTCCTGCACCCGGCGCAGAACGTCGGCAGGCTGCTCGTAGGGCGGCGGCGCGCCCGCGTAAACATCCCAGTTACGGTCAGCCATGAGGCGGATTGGCTGGCCGTCGAAGGGGGAATGGACTTCCTTGATGGCGTCAGACAGGCGCCACCGTATCCCTCCATTCTCCTGTGCGATGATCTCCGCTGTCTCGACCGCCCGTTCCAACGGACTGGTGTAGAGGACGTCAAGCCCGTTGGCGCGCAGGACTTTGGCTGTAGCCTGGGCCTGAAGACGTCCCGTCTCGCTGAGATGGAAACCGGGCAGCCGGCCATAGTAGATAGCCTGCGGGTTGTGAACCTCGCCGTGACGGATGAGATGGATTGTGGTTGCGTTGCTCATTTGTTAGTCCTGCTATGACTGTTCAACCGGGCTTTGTTAGAACGCGGATTTACGCGGGTAAAAGCGTATTTCCACAGATTTTTCGTGAAAATCCGTGGGAATACGGTTACATCTGGAAAATCAGCGTTCCAATTGTGGTCGCTGAATAGTCACGTTCTGCTAAGGTGAATCCAGAATTAGGGGCCGAGCCTATCCATCCACCAAGGGAAACGCGGCGATGCGTAAGTTTGTCGAGCCGTAGGGGATCAACTCCACTTGCTCCAGCGGCTCGGCTGACCTGTGGGGACCCCCGTCGATGTCGCCGGCAGAATTGTCCTGCAGACGCCAGACCGGCAGACGGCGCGCCTGGATGAACAGGCGAACGGGCGCCTGCTCCGGGTCGAACGGCGTCGAGCCGCAGGCAGACGTTGAGACGCGGACGCTGGCGTCAATATCCTCCTCATTCAGCAGCAACCCATAGTTCCACGGCGTGGTTGGATAGACCTCCCAGTCAGCGTGGGGCGTCTCTCCGGCGATCTGCCGCCATTGCTCGCCAATCCGCAGGCCAAAGAGCAGCGGCCCGCGAAAGATGGAGACAAGCCCCCTGTGCCCCCGCTCCACACGCACCCTCATGGGCAGATCGAGCGTCACCACATCGCCGTCCCGCCAGAGACGCTCCACGGCATAGAATGAAGAAGCGGCTGGCTTCGCCTGCGGCTCGCCGTTGACGGCCATGCTGGCATCCTTCGCCCAGGCCGGAATGCGCAACAGCAAGGGAAACGACGCCGCTTCCGAAAGGGCGATCCCGATCTCGATCTGTCCGTCGAAGGGGTATTGGGTCTCTACGGTCAACCGCACTTCTGCGCCATCGGCGATGAGGGTCGAGGCCACGCAGGGGGCATAGGCGATGACGGCCAGGCCATCATCCGTCGCCATCACCAGGCTCTTGGCCAGCTTGGGCCAGCCTTGGTGCATGTTGGCCGTGCAGCAACCGAAGTTAGGTTCCAGTCCGTAGATATTCGAATAGTCCCCGTTGTCAGTCCAGTTGCGCCGGGCGACCGTCACCGCCACCTGGTTGACCTGCTGATCGTATTGGTGCGCCCACATGTCCGGCTTGAAGGTGGCCGGCAGCGCGTTGTAAGCCACCCGCTCGAGCGCGTCGCCGTAGAAGGGGTCGCCGGTGATGCGGATCATCTCCTCAAGCGAGAACATGTATTCGGTCACGGCGCAGAGTTCTGTGCCTGACGTGGGGCATGTGCCGTGGAGATGCTCATCGCCGCTCCAGACGCCGTTGGGCTGGCCATGGTGGCGCATGAGATTCTCGACGCCTTGGCGCGCGGCGGCCAGCTCCGACGGGTCACCGTTCTGGAGGAAGTGCACGGCCGGCGTCTTGACGCCCATGGCGTTGTTGACCACGTGGGTGGCCATGTTGAACAGGTGATCGCCGATGAGCAGATCGGCGATCTGATAGTCGCCCTGCAAGGACGCCCAGTCCAGGGTCTCAATTTCGATCTGGTTCCCAAGCTCCAGCAAAAATTCATCGCCGGTCCAGTTGTAGAGCCAGTGGATGGTCAGCAGGTTGTCCGCAGCGCGCGCCTTGCTCCACTTCTCCAGCGGGCGAGCGGGAAGCATGCGCTGTTGGTAGCGAAAATAGGCGGCCATCAGCTCCAGAATGCGGGCGTCCTCGCTGGCTTCGTAGTAGCTCATCAACGCCTTGAGCATGATCATGCGCGGCCACCAGTCGTTGTTTTTGGGACCGAACTGGCCGTTGGCCTGTGCGCTGTTGAGCGCCCACGCAACATATTTGTGACTCTTGACGATGAGCCGCTGGTCATCGAGGATGTACCCCAGCGGCGTCAGGCCGTCGCAGTAGTAGGGCGCGCGCTCCCAATCATCACCGTCGCCACCCAGCCAGCCGCAGTTCAGACCCACATCGGGCCAGAATTCGTCCAGGTGACCGGTGAGGCCGTTGGCCTGGATGTTCAGTTGATCGCGAAGCCAACCGGCCGGTCGCACCGCACCCACGGGCAGGGGGCGAAAGGCGGCGGGCTGCAATGGCCCTCGATTTTGGGGCAGCGGTTTACGAACCATCTGAGTTTTTCTCCTGAGGTTTCTGTTTGAGGTGGCGTGGGCCGCGCGACTACGTTGGGACGATAGCCCAATTCAGCGGCCTTCTCCAGGATGCGCGCCCCTTTGCCCGCATTCACCGGATTGTGGGCAGTATAGCGGCAAACGATTCCCATACCAAATGGTTTTCCAAAACTAATTTTCTCCAATGGCTTGACAAAAATTAATTTTCGATAAACACTATTGTTTATATCAACGATTATTTATATCAATACAGGCTTATATTGAATGGGAGACAGTGATGGATGCACCAATCGAAGTCGTGGCCAAGCTTCTAAAAATACTCTCTGACCCCACCCGACTGCGCATCGTCCAGGTCCTGACCATGGAATGCGACTCGGTGAATCAGATTGTAGAGGTCACCGGGCTGTCCCAGCCGTTGGTCTCTCATCACTTGCGCGTGCTGCGCGAGAATGGGCTGGCACGCGCTGAGCGGCGCGGCCCGTATACTTTTTACTGCCTGAGCGACATGGCCGTTTGGGAAACCATCGAGCGTTGTGGTCAGGTTGCGTTGCGCCTTCAGAAAAATGTGCAGACGACTGAACCAGCCCCAAAAATAGCTGTCTGAGGACAGCCTTCAACGTATCTTTAGGACAATGGATAACAAGGAGCAGAACATGAGTATGATGAATCAGAACATGAATATGATGGACAAGATGATGCAGCAAATGGCCGCCATGATGGGCAACAAAATGGGACCGGATGGCATGACCAAGATGATGGATCAGATGGTGAGCAATATGTTTACCGACATGACCATCGAAGAGAAAATCAACTTCATGCAATCCATGATGGGCGCTTGTATGACCAACATCATGGCAGGCTTATCCCCTGACGAGCGGCAGAGTATGGCCGAGCAGATGATATCCAGCATGGCGGAGAATATGAAGGCGCAGGCCAACGCTGCCCCGCGGGAGGATGCTGCTGAGTCGCAGGAGAACGCTGCTGAGCCGCAGGAGGATGCTGCTGAACCGCAGGGGGATGCGCATGAACAGTAACACGAACTGGAAACCGTTCGCTCTGCTCGCTATCCTGCTTGGGCTGCTGATTGTATTCGGCTTTGGGCTGATGATCATCTTCTCTGGCGCCAATGCCAGCGGAAGCTGGGGCCCGGGTATGTGGGGACCAGGCGGTTGGGGCATGGGCTTCTTCTGGATATTCCCTGTTCTTGGCTTTACGATGATGCTGGTGATGATGTTTTTCTTCTTCGTCATCATGAGCCGTCCTGGCGGACCGATGAACGGGTTCCTGAATGGTCCCCCGCAGGGAGCGGGTCCTCAAGCGCATCGATATCAGGCTGCCGTATGCCCGGCTGATCTACGCTGTCCAAACTGTGATGCCATCGTACAACCCGATTGGAAGGTCTGCCCCCACTGCGGGACCAGTTTGAGAAGTGATCAAAAATCGGTGGCCGCCCATGACCTGCTGGATGATTAACGGACGCACAAAGAAATAGGCGTCCATAAATTGCTTGATTCCTGAGCAGTGGCGATCGTATCGGAAATCGCGTTTTTAAAGTGATTGATTATGCCTCGTTTGATCAATGAGATGACATCTGAAGAACTCCGCTTGGCTGTGGCGGATAAATATGGAGAAGTCGCAGCCGATCCCAACGGGCGTCACCCCTTCCCTGTGGGGCGAGTTTTTGCCGAAAGCCTGGGTTACGCCCCTGATATACTGGACGCCTTGCCCCCAACTGCGGTTTCGTCATTCGCAGGCATCAGCAACCCGCTGGCGCACGCAGACTTACAGCCTGGGGAAACTGTGCTCGATCTGGGATGCGGCGCAGGGATGGACTCCATTCTCGCCGCCTGGCAGGTGGGGCCAGCCGGCCATGTCCACGGTCTTGACCTGTCCACGGAAATGGTGGCAAGCGCCAGGGCGAACGCCCGCGCCGCGGGCGTGGACAATATCACCTTCCATCAGGCGCCGGCAGAGGACGCGCCGCTGGATGACGCCTCCGTGGATGTGGTCATTGTCAACGGCATCTTTAACCTGTGCCCCGCCAAGGAGCCGGTCATGAACGAAGTGCACCGCCTGTTGCGTCCTGGCGGACGGCTACTGGCTTCAGAGATCGTGTTTTGGGAGGCGGGCGGTGAGATTTTGGCAGGAGCCGCCTGCGATTTAGGCGGAGCGGGCCTAAGGGGCTTGACGCTCGATAACTGGTTTCAGTGACTCTCCGGCGCTTTACCTGAGCGGTCGTTCCTGGAACTTTTGCACACAGCCGGTTTTCAAAATTCCGCCATACTGGCCCGTTCGCGCAACGCCCGCACGACGTCAGCCAATATGGTGGCGGCGGATATGCGCTCTTTTAAGCCATCAAAGCAACTGTTCACGTTCGAGCGCAAATTGAGCGGATGGCGTACGGCGATCGCGTCTCAGGAGTCGCCCAGATAGACCACCAGCACGCTGGCGTGGACGCGATGACGCAGGCTGTCCACCGTTGCGCCATGCACCAGATCCGAAAGGCCGGAATGGCCATGACCACCGAGGATGACGATATCCACACCGAGGTCATCCATCATGCGCGCCAGCTCCGATGCTGGATCGCCCGCGCCCAGATGACATTCGGTCTTCACGCCTGCCTGTTGTAAAAGATGGGCTAACTCCTCCAGCCGCCGCCGGTCCGCCCGAACCTCCCTGTCCGCCGCATCCCGGCCCAACGCACGCGCAACCGGGCTCTCCACCACGTGCAACAGGAACGCCCGCGTCTGCTCCGGGTCGGCCATGCGCAACGCCTCGCCAAGCAGCCGTTCCTCTCCGCCGGCGAAGTCGAACGCCACCGCGATCCGATGATAGGGCGGTGGCGTAATGACGGCCTCTTCAGGCATCGCCTCCGGGCCATGCACGTCCACCCGTCCGGCCCGGCCCAACATGGCAGGGGCTTTCCCGGCCAGCCATGGCCGGAAGGTGACATAGAACAGCAAAGCCCCCACCGCCAATATGAAGGGGATTACCAGCATCCAAATCAACCAAGCCCGGTCGCCTGCGCCGGCCATGGCGCGGCTGATCTCGGCTCTGGCCAGGTTGGCGTTGAGGACGATGATGACCACAGCCACCACCCAGGACAGCACTTTGATCCAGGGCTGGATGGTGAATTCATGCATGCGTCGCCGGTCCGAGACGAAATGGATGAGGGGGATGATGGCGAAGGGAAGCTGCAAAGAGAGGACGACCTGGCTCAGCACCAGCAGTTGGCCGGTGGACCCCTCGCCGAAGTACGAGATGGCAAAAACGGCGGGGATGATGGCCAATAGCCGGGTGATCAGACGGCGGAGCCAGGGCCGGATGCGCAGATTCAGGTAGCCCTCCATCACGATCTGTCCGGCCAGCGTGCCAGTGATGGTGGAACTCTGGCCCGAAGCCAGCAGGGCGATGGCGAAAGCGATGGGCGCAATCCTCGCCCCCAGGATCGGCTCAAGCAGCCGGTGTGCATCCTGGATTTCGGCCACCCCGAACAGACCGTTGCGATAGAAGACCGCCCCCGCCATGATCAGGATCGCGGCGTTGACGAAAAAGGCCAGGTTCAGGGCCACGGTCAAATCGATGGTGTTCCAGCGGATGGCTTCCTTGAGGGAGCGTCGATCGCGACCGATCTTGCGCGTCTGCACCAGCGAGGAGTGCAGGTATAAATTGTGGGGCATCACCGTCGCACCCAGCATGCCCACGGCGATGTAGAGCGCAGCGGCGTCGGGAATGCTGGGGACGAACCCCTGGGCAATGCCCTGCCAGTCCGGCTGTGACAGAAATATCTCGATCACAAACGCTGCGCCGATGGTGCCCACCAGAGCGAAGACCACGGCTTCCAACTTGCGAATGCCCAAATGAGACAGGAACAACAACAGGATAGTATCCAGCGCCGTCAGCAGCACGCCATAGATCAGCGGGATGCCGAAAAGCAGTTGTAAGGCGATTGCGGAACCCAGCACCTCGGCCAGGTCGGTGGCGGTGATGGCGATCTCGGCCAGAATATAGAGGGGGATGTTGACGATTCGCGGGTATTCTTCGTGGCTGGCCTGGGCCAGGTCCCGACGGGCGACGATGCCCAGTCGCGCCGAGAGGCTTTGCAGCAGGATCGCCATCAAGTTGGACATCAACAACACCCAGATCAGGGTGTAGTTATAGCGACTGCCCGCCGCGATATCGGTCGCCCAGTTGCCGGGGTCCATATAACCCACCGCCGCCATCATCGCCGGGCCGGTCACCGCGAACCAGCGCCGCCACCATATCCCGCGCATGGGCATGGCCACAGACTCGTGGACTTCCGCCAGGGAGCGATATTGGGGATCGTTAGAATCAGGTGCGCTCATGTGATTTTTGCCAAACTAATTAAATTTTATTAAAATCGGTTCAGTATATTTAGTTTTATCTAAATTGTCAAATTCAATAAAATGGACTCAACCTCTTGTTCGGGTAGGCTTCGTTGGAATGCGGATTTTTGCGGAATGATCGTATCTGCTCAATAAACCGGGGGAGTCCATCGCACTGACCGGGCGTATCGGGGAAATTGGCCTGTAGTGGGTCAGTGCGACGCACTCCGCTCCGAAATATTGAGAAGATACGAATGATCACCCGAAGGGAAGGAAAATCGTAAATCGCGTACCCTGTCCGGGCGCGCTGTGGACGGAGATGTGGCCGTCGTGGGTTTCCACCAACTGCTTGACGACCGCCAGGCCCAGGCCTGAACCGCCGGTCGCCCGGCTGCGCGATTTTTCCGCCCGCCAGAAGCGATCGAAGAGTTTGGAGAGGCTTTCGGAAGGGATGCCCGGTCCATCGTCGCTGACGGAAACCTCCGCCCCGCCGGGCGCGGAACGGGTGGCCACCACGATTCTCGTGCCCGCAGGCGTGTAGCGCAGGGCGTTGTGCACCAGGTTCGTCAGCACCTGGGTCAGGCGCTCGCTATCGGCGAGGACGGTTGGCGTGTCGTCAGCGACGTCCGCGGTCAACGACATCTCTTTCTCCTCTGCATGCAGCCGCAGCCGATCCACCACCTGAACGGCCAGCGCATCCAGACGCACCGGCTCCTTGCGCAGATTCAGTTGACCGGCGTCAGCCAGGGAAAGCGTGCGCAGGTCCTCGATCAGCCGGTTGAGCAGGCGCGTCTCCTGATGAAGCAGGGCCAGCTCTTCGGCGTCGGTGGGCAGGACGCCATCGAGCATGGCCTCCAGGTTGCCCTGGATCACCGACAGCGGCGTGCGCAGTTCGTGGGCGATGGCCGCGAACACCTGGCGCCGTTCGCTTTCATATCGTTGTAGGGAGGATGCCATGTCATTGAACGTCCGGGCCACTTGAGCCACCTCGTCCTGGCCCCGGTCGTTGGCGCGCCGGCTCAAGTCACCGGTGCTGAGCCCTTTGGCCGCGTTGGAGAGGATGCGCAATGGCCGCATCACCTGTATGAACAGCACCCATCCCATCACCAGCGCCACGACCCCTGCAGCCATGCTGGCCCACAGGACCGAGCGGTTCACCGCGCTCAGCAGGTTGCCGGCCGGCGCGCCCGGCTCGTCCACCGGCGTGACGATCAACACCCCGACTGTCCGCCCGTTCACTGTCACAGGGAAGCCGCGGGCCAGGTCATCGGCCATCAATTGGCTTCCTGTCAAATGTCCGCTGGTGTCCGCCACCACCACGCCGTCCGGTTCGACCAGGATCAGCCGGTTGACAGGCGCGGTCCACAGGGTAGCCATATCGATTCTGCCCGGCCACCACCCCCAGTCCCGCCACATATCGCTTTCAGACGTTCCCATCATGCCCCGGTCATCCATCATCATCCCGTCCTCACGGTTGACGACGTTGGCCGCGCCATATCGTTCGGGTCTTCGTAGGATGGTTTCGGCGTCCTGCCAGGAACCGTTGCGCGCGTAGGATGCGGCCAGGATTGGGACCAACTGCTCCGCCCACTGCCGCCCGGCCTGGGTGACGTACAGTTCGAAATTGCCGCTCATGGTTCGATTGACCACGAGCACCACCACCACGTTGCTCACCAGAATGACCAGGATAAAGATGCCGAGTAACTTGACCCACAGACTTTGGAGCATGTTCACGCCTCGGCCACCTTATATCCGACGCCGCGCACGGTGAGGATGTAGTGGGGGTGATGGGGATCCGTCTCTATTTTCTGGCGCAGGTTCTTGATATGTTGGTCGACGGTGCGCTCATCGCCTTCATAGTAGGGGATGCCCAAAAACTGTTCCAGCAGTTGCGCACGCGTATAGACCCGTCCTGGATAGCGCATCAGGGCGACCAGCAGATCGAACTCCATGCGCGTCAGGTTCACAGGATTCCCCTCCATCGTGACCGCTCGGCCGGCCAGGTCCACCTGGATGTCGCCCACTTGCAGGATCTCCGAGTGTTCTTCCGGCTGCCGCGCCCGGCGCAGAACCGTCCGCACCCGAGCCACGACCTCGCGCGGGGAGAAGGGTTTGGTTATGTAGTCATCGGCCCCATTTCCAGGCCGATCAACTTGTCGACCTCCTCGCGGCGGGCCGTGAGCATGATGATCGGCACGCTGGATTCACGGCACACAGTCCGGCAAATATCCAGCCCGTCTATTCCGCCGGGTAGATTGAGGTCCAGCAGGATGAGAGTCGGCTCTTGGTGGCGAAAGGCGGCCAGCCCCTGATCGCCGTCCGCCGCCCACACCACCTGATAGCCGGCCTGTTCCAGGTATAAGCGCACTGTGCGGGCGATCTGAGCTTCATCTTCGATTAAGAGGATCGTATCCGGCATGTTTGTTGTTCCCTCAGCGTGGCTGTTCAGCGACAATCCGCGTTCCAATCAACCCCGCTGAATCATTCTCCCCGTTTAGTTGTCGGGTGCGCCGGTGGCGACCCAGTTAGCGATCGTTTCCACCTGGCTCGGGGAGAGCGGCCGCCCGTTCAGGGGCATGTAACCGCTGCTCACGAACTGGATCAGTTTGCTGCCGGACGGGTCGCCCGGCGCGATCACCGGCCCATTCACGCCACCCTGTATCACATTGTCGTAACTGTCCAGGAAAAGGCCCGCAGAGCCGCCGTGACAGGCGACGCAGTTCGCGTTCAGGATCGGCTGAATGTCTGCTGCGAAAGAAACGTCCTCCGGCGCGATCGCGCTGCCACCGTCGTCAGGTAAGAGGTCAGGCAGGTAAGAGTTCCCGCCGCCCAAGTCACCGGCGCAGACATCCCTGCCGCCGGGCATGTTCTCGTCATTGTAGCGTGTATCCCCTCTGGTGTATGGCGGATCCCAGCGGTCGTCATATCTAGCCATCATGCCCATGCCCATCCTCATTTCCATTCCCATTCCCCTGCCCATGCCTGGCCGCCAGCCGCTGCCAAACTGAACACCATTCAGGGCCGAGAGTCCGCGCCCGGCTCTCGATTCTCTGGGGGGCGTAGGCCTGAGGGTAAGGGAATTCGAGGGCGTCGGTTGGGCGGTCTGCGCATACAGGGGTCTAATTGGGAACGCTCCGGGTTGCGCTCCCCCCCGAAAAACAAACATGAAACCGCCCATGCTGATGAGCGTGACGAAAACCAGCGTCAACACAGCTTTGATAACGTTGTCCATAGTGCACCTCCAGTCGTTGTGCATTGATATTGCTGGAGATAGTCTATAACAACAGTGTGTAGAAATCGTGAAAAATGGCTGATTGTTTGGTGATGATTTTGGCTGTCGTTATCCGCGCAACATGCGCAGCCCGCTGCCGATGACCACGAACTCGCTCAGCTCATGCCCCAGCACGGCCATGGGCAGGCTCAGGAGGCCGGAGACGGCGCCGATGACCAGAAGGCTGATGACCACGGCCGATAGGGCCAGATTCTGTCCCACGACTTTCTGGTTGCGTTTGGCCAGTTGC
>Ga0114931_10001625_pt1 | contig 28618 bp, 24 predicted proteins | sample 2SBtaG_FD_89579 | JGI IMG/M metagenome (GOLD analysis project Ga0114931, IMG submission 89579) | Deep subsurface microbial communities from Kolumbo volcano to uncover new lineages of life (NeLLi) - 2SBTROV14_V59a metaG | ecosystem: Environmental > Aquatic > Marine > Volcanic | place: Kolumbo... | reverse complement strand
GTTGGTGTAAGCGGAGTCTGATGGCAATGAGCTTGGGTTTTTTGACGATCGTGGGGGTTTCCGGGTGGATGGCGTTTGTCAGTCCACCGCCGCGTGCACGAACGCTTGAGTACAACCCCGCCCAAAAGTCGTGGGTTGAGCAAACCCCGCCCACCCCTGGAACGCCGCAAGGCGATCTGTATGCGGCCCGCACGTTGGTTCGTCATGGTAAGTACAGAAAGGCCCTTTCCTCGCTGAAATCGTTTGTCAAAAAATACGGCGAGGCACACGCCTTGTACGGTGAAAGCACCCTGGTCCAGGCGCAGGCGCTGGTGGGCATGAAAAAATACGATGCGGCGGACAGGGTTGTCGAAACTTTTTTAGCGCAGACCCCCAAAGGTCCGCTCACCGGCGAGGCGCTTCGCCTTCAGTTCGTCATTGCGGAGAATTTTTTGCACGGAGCCAAGCGGCGTAAATGGCGAATCTTTTGGATATCCGGCGAAGAACACGGACTGGAATTGCTCGACGAAATCTGGACGGGGTATCCGGATCAACGCGTGGCTGAGTTGGCGATCAAAACCAAGGCGGACTTCTTGTTCGAACGAGGTGACCACGCCCTGGCGGAGTTGGAATACGCGCGACTGTTACGCGACTATCCGCAGAGTAGATACCGGCAGTTCGCTCTTGCCCGCACCGCCGAAGCTGCCCTTGCCAGCTTTGGCGGTGTCGATTACGACGAGGCTGCCTTGATTGAATCCCAGGAGCGGTACCACGATTATCAAAGTGCCTATCGCGGATCAGCCGCCCGAGAAGGCGTCGATCAGATCCTCGAAACCATTCGCGAAATGCGGGCCGAAAAGAACCTTCGCATCGGTCGCTATTATGAACGGACGGACCACGCCGATTCCGCGATTTTCTACTACCGGGGCGTCCGGCGTGATTTTCCCAACACGCTCGCTTCGGCACGGGCGGCGGACCGCCTCTCGCTACTGGGCGCGCCGATCGAACCGGAGGGTCATTGAATGTCGAGTCCACAGGCGTTGAGTCGAGACCGACGAGTGCATAACCGGACGGCCCATCCCAGCAACTACGTCTTGCGGCAGCAGGTCGGACAAAAGTCCCCCGCAGCGCCGTTGCGATCTGTCCGCTCCCTTACGGTCGAGGCTCCGGTCGAGAGACCCTCGGCGAATCGGTGCAAGACGCCGTGGTGGCAGTGGGTCGTCCTGGTTTTGGCAACGGTTTCCACCGGGTGCAGTTATTCACGTCAGCGCCCGTTTCGGACCGATATTCGCACGATTCACGTGGAAATGTTTCAATCGAAGGAGTTTCGACGCGAGTTGGAGTTCCGCCTGACCGAGTCGATCGTAAAGCGGATCGAAATGGACACACCTTATCGGATCTCGGGCAAGAGGGGTGCGGACGCGGTGTTAACCGGCGAGATTCTGCAGGTCGAAAATCGAACGCTTGGGGATGATTTTCGCACGGACCTTCCACGCGAAATCGGATCCAGCGTGGTGGTGCGATACCGGTTGACCGATATGCGTACTGGGGAAATCCTGGTGGACAGACCACGGTTTGTGTTTCAGGCCAGTTACATCCCCCAGGTTGGGGAGACTTTTACGACGGGCATGACGCGGGCCATGGACGGACTGGCAGAGGTCATCGTCGAGTCCATGGAAAACAATTGGTAGCGCCCCTACTATTGTACCGGGGGGATCGAGCACGTAGAGTTGGTGTTCCACGGGTCTGTTGGACCCCGGTTGCACGGGCGAACAAACGCAAAATGCGGAGTCAATAGCGCGGATGAGTGACGAAAACGGCAACGACAACCCGACCCCCCCGCCTCAGCAACGCGGGCCGGATCGGCCCAGCGGACCCAACGTGAAAATGTCACGAAACATGGTCAGTTGGATCGTGCTGATGGGTTTGGCGCTTCTTCTGGTCGCGCTCCTGCAAAGCACGATGTTGACCCCCAAGGATATTTCCATCAGCGAGTTCGATGCGCTGGTCAAAAATGACAACATCAAGGAAATCGTCCTCAAGGAGGACGAATACATTGAAGGAACCAAGCGGCGATTGACCGAGGGAGAACCCGCCGGAGCGCCCCTTGAATTTCGCGTGTCCTACCCGCGCGCGGGCATTGATCGTAAGTTCTTGGAGGACATGGTCACGGCGGTTCGCGAGGGAGGCGGCGAAGTCAAGTACGAAAAACAAAACCAGTTCGTGCTACTTCTTGTCAGCATGTTGCCCTGGCTTTTGATTTTCGGTTTCATCTGGTTTTTTATTTTCAGGCAATTGCGCGGTGCCAACGGCCCGGGGGGGATGCTCGGCAACTTCGGTCGATCGCGCCACCGCTTGACGCACAAAGAGCACACAAACGTAACGTTTTCGGATGTGGCGGGAATCGAGGAGGCCAAGGAAGAGGTCGAGGAGATCATCGAGTTTCTCAAAGCGCCGAAAAAGTTTCAAAGACTCGGCGGGCGCATTCCCCGGGGCGTCCTGTTGGTCGGTTCACCCGGATGCGGAAAAACACTCCTGGCCAAGGCGATCGCCGGCGAGGCCGATGTCCCGTTTTTCTCGATCAGCGGTTCGGATTTTGTGGAGATGTTTGTCGGCGTGGGCGCTTCGCGCGTGCGCGACCTGTTCAAACAGGCCAAGGAAAACTCCCCCTGCATCATCTTTCTCGACGAAATCGATGCGGTGGGGCGCCGACGCGGCGCGAACTTCGGAGGCGGAGGTCACGACGAACGGGAACAGACGCTCAACGCCATTCTCGTCGAGATGGACGGTTTTGAAACCAATTCCCAGGTCATCGTCATCGCCGCCACAAACCGCGCCGACGTGCTTGACCCGGCGCTGGTTCGCCCGGGACGTTTTGACCGACAGGTGTTCGTATCGCTTCCCGATTTACACGGTCGCTACGAAATACTCAAAGTTCACATGCGAAAGATCAAGCTGGGCCCCAGCGTGGACGTTCGACGCATCGCACGCGGTACGCCGATGTTCAGCGGTGCGGAGCTGGCAGCCCTAGTGAACGAGGCCGCGCTGGTGGCGACGCTGCACAACAAGGAGTTCGTTGAGCAGGACGATCTCGAGGAAGCACGTGACAAGGTTCGCTGGGGTCGCGCCAAGAAGCGAGCGGCCATTGACGAGAAAGATCGAAAGCTGACCGCCTATCACGAAGCTGGACATGCACTGATTCAGGCGCTCGAGAAAGACGCGGACCCCGTGCATAAGGTCAGCATCATTCCCCGCGGACCCGCCGGCGGCGCGACGTTTTCGCTCCCCGAACGCGACCGCATGGTTTACACCAAGAACTATCTGCTTGCGACGATGCGGGTCATGTTGGGCGGACGGATCGCCGAAGAGGTTTTCTTTGGTGAGATCAGCAGCGGAGCGGCATCGGACATCAAGCAGGCAACTGAAATCGCCAAACGCATGATTCGAGAGTGGGGCATGGGGGATGACACGGGATTCATGTTCTTCGGCGAGCAAGAGGGGCAGGGGATGTTCGACATTGCCGGTCGAGAGTATTCCGACAAGACCGCCCAGGTGATCGACGGCGAAATGAAACGCCTCATTGACGACGCGTACACCGACGCGAAGCGAATCATCAACGAAAATCGTCAAAACGTTGAAAACGTCGCAAAAGCCCTCCTCCAATATGAAACCATCACCGGCGAAGAAGTGAACGCGGTCATTCGTGGCGAAAAACTCGAACGCGCCAGCGTCAGCGACCTGCTCGACATCGCCGACCGCGAGGGAAAACCACCCGTCGCGCGACCGGTCGAGACGGAGGATCGACCCAAAACCGATCTCGGCCCCGGCACATTGCCCCAACCGGGATGACGGCTCTTTTCGCCCAAGACCCCCACGGTCATCCGTCGTGCGCAGCGGGATTCGGTTCCGGTCTTCGCCGAATGGGCACCTTTGGCGAAGATCGACATTGCAATTCAGCGTTACGAACGCGATCTTAACCACCATCCCGGTTTCGCGTGGGAGAAACCGCGCATCTTTTTCTCCGAGCGGCGTCGTGGGCAAAACCTGAGTCCGTCTTTTCTGATTTCGCGAAAACCCGCACTTCTTTACACCGACCCGGCGCGGACCATCATGTCAGGGATGAGCAAGCATCTTGATGATTTTGCGGGTACACTGCTGCGAGCCACCACGCCATGGAAGATCGGGCTGAAACCGACCCAGGTTGCTCAACTTCGTACCCATTACGCCATGATGATCGAAACGAACCGCGTGATGAACCTGACGCGTATCACAGACCCGAACGAAGCGGCCATCAAACACTACGCCGACTCGTTGGCGCTTCTCTCATGCGTGATGGAACACAGCCTGCCCGTTCGCCGCGTTCTGGACATCGGCACCGGAGCCGGTTTCCCCGCAATTCCGTTGGCGGTCGCGTGCCCTGATTGGCTCATCACTGCCATCGACGCAACGCGCAAGAAGGTCGACTTCGTGCGCCGCGTAAGCAAAGCCATCGCTCTTTCGAACTTATGCTGCAAGCACACCAACTCGACGCATTGGAAAACGGATCAAGTTTTCGACCTGGTGACGCTGCGCGCGGTCGCGCATCCCGTCGAAACGGCACAGCGGTTTGTCGCCCCAGGCGGGTACGTCGCTTGCTTCATCGGGAAAGACCGTGTAACCAACTCGTCAAAACAAGCCCCGGACATGGAAAACCTCACCCCTCAAACCCATCCGTATTGCCTGTCGCTCGGCACGGAAATCATTCACCGCCAACTCCTACTGCTCGGGCCGAAAACCCAAACCGAGCGATCTTTTTCAACTGGTCGCTAATGCTCATCCAATTCGTCAAGGGGGGCGTCATCGGCGATTCGCGTCGGCCAACCTTTTTCGCTGAATTGATAATGGCGCCCGAAGTAAGTCTGATGTGTCCCTGACACATGCCCCAAGTATCCCAGGAAAAGTGCACCGATCAGTCCGACAAGACCGACGCCAACCGCGATCGGCCGCTTCTTGGGATGTCGCTCCTTTCCACGATCCAGCAATGGCCAGAAAAACAGGAGTGCAAAAGGAACCGAACATGCCAAAATCCCCAAAACCGCGCCGGCGGACCCCTTGAAATACTTCAGGAGCTGGTAACTCGGAAGAAAATACCACTCCGGTTTGATGTGCACGGGGGTGCTAAGCGGATCGGCCGGTTCGCCGATTTCCCACGGCGACAGGACCGAAAGCGTAACCAAAACCGCAATCAACAACACCACGACGACGCCCTCTTTGGCGACATGAACCGGAAAAAACGGAATGCCGCATTCCGGTGGGGTTTTCTTTTCCTCGCCCACGCGCTCCATCGTGGCGAGATTCGTCGACCGCATCAAGAAAAGATGAATCGAAATCAGACCGGTCAACACCCACGGCAGGATAATCACGTGAACGACGAAAAAGCGAGACAGTGTTTCGCCGGTCACAGCGTCCCCGCCGCGCATGCAATACTGCAACCACTGCCCAACAAATGGAACCTTGCTCGCCGATTCGGTGCCAACCGTCGTCGCCCAAAACGCAATTTGGTTCCACGGAAGAAGGTAGCCGGTGAATCCGAATGTGATCGTCACGACGAAGATCATCACCCCCGTCATCCACGTCAACTCGCGGGGCTTTTTGTACGACCCCATAAAGTAAGTGCGAATCATGTGGACCGTAACGGCAAGAATCATCAGCGACGCGCCCCACGCATGCACCTGGCGGTACAACCACCCGAAGTGTGCCTCGGCCGTGATATACTGAATGGACGCGTGCGCTTCGTCGGGTGTCGGACGGTAATAAATCAAAAGCAAGATGCCGGTAATGGTTTGGCTGATAAACAGCAGAAGCGACAGGCTTCCAAAAACATGCAACCATCCGGTGTGGGGAGGAAGGCGCTTGTGCACCTGTTTATCAATGAAGGTATCGACGACCTCCATGTTGTAGCGATCTTCGAGAAACCGCCGCATCCATCCGGGAGCATTCATGGGCACCGCTTCCTGTTATATTCAATTCACGCCGCGCGTACTACACGGTTGAAACGAAAACCTTGTCTCCCACTTCCTTCACCTTGTAAGACGCCAGTGGCGCCGGAGCGGGTCCGGAGACGACTTTTCCCTTGTTGTCGAAAATCGCACCGTGGCAAGGACAAAGAAACTCCCTCTTCGCACCGTTCCACTTCACAAGACAGCCAAGGTGCGTACAAATCGCGGTATACGCCACGAATCCCGAGGACGTACGAATCACCAAAACAGCCTTGCCCTTGACCTGGAGGATGCTCGATTCGCCAAGACCGAGGTTCTTGGCACCTTTGACTTCAACGTCGCCGCCCGCACCCCCCTTGGCCGCAGGCCACAAGTACAAAAGTCCGGGGATCGCCACGGCGGCCGCCGTGACCGCCGAGCAAAACCAGATGAAAAGGTCGAGAAACCCTCTTCGTGTTGGTTCGTTTGAATCTCGCGTCACTTTTCCTCTCCGTTCCCCTACCCATTACGGAAGTGGTTTGACGTATTTTTTCTTGAGCTGTTTGAACTTGGCATACAACGCAATTGCGAAAACGATGAAAAACGCCCACATTGGCAAAAGTGCCGCATATCGCATGTGCAAGTCGGTCTCAAGGTCCTGCAATTCCGAATTCACCTCGTCGCAAACCTTGTTAAGCTGCGCGACTTTGGCGGCGACTTTCTTGTTGTCGAGCGTGTGCTGCAACGGCGGCAGTGCAATCAAGTAAGTCCGCGCGTCCTGAAACTTGAACCGCTGATCGTCCACCAACAAAACGCCCCGCCCTACCCTGTCGAGATGCGCGGCAGTCGCGGCATACTTCCTTTCCGCTGATGCAATCTCATCTATTAAGTCGAACAGCTTCGGAAGACTTTCATCGTCCTCCAGATCATCGTGGCATTCCGTACAGGAATCAATCGCGTTATTGATGATCCGCTTGGGATTCGGATTCATCGCCTCGGCCACTCGCCGGTTCGTCGCACCGGGATCGGTCGACATCAACTGCTTGTACCGCTCAACCAGCACGCCCGTCGATTTGGTGATTCGTTCGATCAGGTGAAAGTGCGCGTCCGGGCCACCACCGTGACACTCCACGCATCCCTTGTTGTCTTCGAGCGTTGCGTGAATGCTGGTCGCGAAGTTCTCGGCAGCGTCCTGATGACATTGACCGCACACCGTTCGAACGCTCGCGAAACCGGGCGGGGCGGCGGCATGGCTTCCGTGGCACGTCGCACAGTTGGGAGCGCCGATATCCCCTTGCTCAAGGAGAAGTTTCCCGTGAACGCTCCTTCGATATTCGTCCACAATGGCAACGGGCAGATCGAAGTCGCCCATCAGTTTCGGGTTGGCGTGACACCTCGCACACGTCTCGGGAACGTTTTTCGGGTTGGTACGACTGGTCGCCTCGCTGGATCGAAAAACATCGTGTGAACCGTGGCAATCCACGCAAACCGCCACCCGATCGTCCCCCTTTTCCTTGAGCGTTTTCCCATGCCCACTGGTCCAGTAAGCGGCGAGTTGATCGGTCCGCAGACCATACGGATTCATCAAGGCAACGTCGGCGTGGCACGTACCACACAAGGTGGGGATATCCGACCGTTTCGGTCTTCCTTTGAATCCGTCGCCGTGCTCGAACGCCGGACGAACCTCACCCGGTGCGGTCGCGCGAGTGTAGCGGGCCAGCTCGTCGGCGGAAAGCGAAAAGTCCACCGGACCGCCGTGACATTTCCGGCACTGCATGGCTGCGTGAACGGACGCGGAAAGCAACTTAGCCTGCTCCGTATGGCAGGTGGTGCAATTCGCCTTCTGGTCGGCAAAAGCGGTGCCGGCAGTCGCCGCGCAGAAAAAAGCGACCACAACGATTCCAGGGGATTTTTTTGCACGGGGCGCACGAATCATGGCCTTGTTCCCACACTACATGGTCTTTTGGCGTTGCGGTTTTACATCCTGGCCCGATGAAAGTCCACCTAACACATCGGCCCAACGACCTCGCTTTGTCGAGTCGGGTTGGGAGTTTGTGACAACTAGGGTCATGGCATTCCTTTCTTGCACCGTCAACGCAACGCCCCGCCGGCAACAGATTTCCCTTGCCGGATCTCTCCGCTGAGTCGAAAGCCAGCGGGGCAACTTCTGTGCCACCCGGACCGACGTCGGAACAAAAGACGTCTGGACCCCGGAAACATTGCATCCCGGGCGATGAACTGATATGACTTGGCGCAGGAGAGTAGTTCTGTGGAGTTCGAGGCTGTTTTGACCACCAATCAGAAAAGGGGAACCGATGATGAAGTCCCGAGTGTCCTATTCCGCCGTTGCGATCGTCATCGCGGGCGTTGTCAGCACGTGGCAGATGTACGGCGCGAGTGCTGCCGCGGATCCCGCCGCGAATACCGCCGTCAGCTCAATGGTGGCGGTCGGTGCGGATCACGTCCGGTATGTCGGAACCAACAAGTGCAAACTGTGCCACATCAAAGAGTACAAGAGCTGGAAGAAAACAAAACACGCCCAAGCGATGGAAACGCTCAAACCGGGAAACGCCTCGGAGGTAAAGCAAAAATTTGGACTTGATCCCGCCAAAGATTACTCGTCAGACAAGACCTGCCTTGCGTGTCACACCGTCGGGTTTGGAAAACCCGGCGGATACGCCGTACCGGACCCAGCGAACAAAAAGTCTGTCAGGCACGCGAAACACACCGCAAACGTCGGGTGCGAGATGTGCCACGGCGCAGGGGGCGCCTTTGTCGACACGCACACTGAAATCATGAAATCCAAACGAAAATACACCGACGATGAAATGTATGCCGCCGGGATGACGAAAATCGAGAAGTCGACCTGCACCGGGTGTCACAATGGCAAAAGCCCCACCATCGACGCGGCGACATACAAATTCGACTACCAGCAACGCCTCAAAGACGGCGTCCATGAGCACTTCCCACTCAAACAGCGAAAAGAGTAAGTGGGAAATCAACCGGCGGCCGCCTTGAATGCTGCCCTGAATGCTAAGGAACAGCGGGCAACGGATCTGCCATGTTCCGTTGCCCTCTTTTGCACCGTGCACGCGCCGATACCCGCCGAACGATTCGACCTGCCCCCACTATCTTTTCATGCCCACGGCGAACAGGTTAATTCGTTTGGAACCCAGCGAGTTGGTCACCACCACGAAATACTGCGCCTCAAAACCCGCCGGAACAAGCCTCTCCAACGTAGCTGACTTCTCGGCAACCGCCACACCCAGCGGCATGGGCGTACCGCCCGCGCGATCATCCGGACCCCCGATGAGCATGAGCAGTTGACCATCACCATTGTACAAGTGAACGTGCGCAAACTCCGAATCAGCCACAAAAACCGTTCCGTCTGCCGAAACGTCGAGATGCTTGGGTTGACCCATGTCCCCAAGTCGATTGCCGCGCCGGCTCATCGTTCGAATCAGCTTCCCGTCATCGGCGGAGAGCACCACAACACGCCCGCCCATCGCATCTGAAACGAAGAGATTTCCCTTCGGACCAATCGCCACGCCCATGGGCATCACCGCATCACCGGTCTTGTCAGAAAGGGTCAGCGTTGTCGTCACCCCGCCGGTGGATGTGTCAAACACGACAATCGAAGCGCTCTCAAGATCAGCCACGTAGAGCTTGTCGTCCGAAATTGCCAGCGAAACCGGTCGGAAGCTCGCGTCGGTCTCCCGCCTGAGCCTCACCGGGACCGCCCCATTTGCACGCAGCGCAACGACAGCACCCAGACCGGTGTCGGCGACGTACACCGATCCATCCGCCCCGACGGCAACATCAACGGGCGTTGCCAGGCGAAGCTCGCCGGTCTGCCCAAGACGACGCGTGTTGCCCGTGGTTAGATTCCAAACGTGGATCACCCCTTGATCGGTATCGCACACGTATAGATTCTCGCCACGCGCGGTGACCCCGGCTGCGCTTTCGATACGCGAAGTGTATCGCTCCCCACGAATCAACTCGACAAACGTCGGCTCAATTGCAACAAGGTCGTCGATTCGATTAAACGATTTCAGGTGTACGACGTGAGCCGGTCCTCCAGACGCTGGAAAGTAGACCGGGTCGGCGGTGATTCTTCCGCTGGCGCAACCGCTGACAAACGGAACCCCACCGGCAACCACGATCAAACAGATTCGCCACACGTTGAAAAAACCGACGCCCGGATGACGTTTTCTCATTTTCGATGGCAGGTCAGACAAAGTGCGCTCCCCGCGTTACTCGTAACCAAAAAGTGCCGTTGCCCCGCGCCGTTATGCGGGTCGTGACAGGAGATGCATTCGACCTTCCCGTTCGGCAGCCGCACGGTTCCCTTGCCCGTAACCGAATTGGCCGGTCTGAACCCGCGATCAAGTTGCGGATATTTGATTCCCACCGGATGATTGCTACTACCGTGGGCAGGTGCGAATCGGGCACTCCGCGTTTGATTGACAAACTCGGTCCGCTGCGCCGAGGAGATGTTCGACGGCGCGACGGTTCCGTCATGACAACGCAAACAAGTCGTGGTTCCGCTTCCGGCGCGACCGCGCGTCACAACCGAGCCCCCAAACCGCTGTGTCAAGTCGGCACCGGGGTCCCACAGCGGTTTCGTTCGGGGAGTTTCGGCGCGCTGCGGCGTGTGACATGCCCCACACGCGTTGTCCTTTCCCCATGCCTTCTTGGAAAAATCATGTTTGGACCCCTCAATCCCCCCGCGCGCAAGTCCAACCAGCGCCAACCCCGCCACAAGCGACCCGATGGGTATAAGCAATCGCCCCGTCATCGACCCAATCCTCCCAACGGGTTGCGCGCGCGGGCGGTGGTCCCCCCGCGTGCTGTGTTTGCATACGGAAAGTTGAAATGCGTCACGCCGTGGCACGTCAGCGTGCAACTCCCGGAAAAACGACCCGTGTCGGTGTATTCAATTCGCCGCCCGGCGGGGGTTTGCGCTGAGCTTACGATCGAAAGATCAAAGTTAATCAGACTGCTGTGGTTGCCGGCGTTGCCCTGACCACGATAGATTCCGTGCGCGTCGTGACAGGCGCTACAGGGGGCACGCTGATCCACAACGTGGAACCGGTGAAGCGGGAAACTGTCGCCGTTGAGAAGGCTGTCGCGACTGTGACAGCCATAGCAAAGGGCGTACGCATTGGCACTTTCGGATGTAAAGTCCGAGGTTTCGTAGTTGCGGGCCAGCAGCGGCTGGTAAATGGAACCATGCGGACCGTTCGCACCGGACCCACCCAACGCGCGCGCGTTATCGCTGCTGTGACAATCGATGCAGGAAATCACGCTCCCGGTGCGCAGCGGCGGAATCAAGCTGACCACATCCATGTTGCGCCTCGGACCGGCGACCGGATGAAACGAAGGGTTGGACAACTGGAACTCAAGCCTCGTGTTGGACTGGGTGATCTGCCGGCGGTCCCCGCGCCGCGAACGGGCTACGCTGTCCGAATGGCATCGAAAACAAATCTCGTACAAAAAAGTCGAATTGTCCGTCTCGGTACCAGCAAGCGTAATCCCTTTGACAAAGCGGTTTGGCCCTTTCACCGTTTGGCCAAGCGTTCCACGAACCACGGCGATGGGATCCGCCTGGGCCGCGTGCGGGTTGTGGCAGTCGACGCATTCGGAATGTCGCCGCATCGTAAACGGTGATTCCTTGGGATCGTGAACACCGGTTCGTAACCGCCCCAGGTGACTGGATCGTTTTCCAATGTCCGCCGCAATGTTAAAGCTGGTCACCGTACCGTTGTGACAGTGCAGACAGTTCTCCTCCTCGCGCTGATTTCGAAGCAGTCGCTCGCGGGCACGCGCGGAGTGGATCTTGTGACAGTTCATGCACCCGTTATCGCGTACCGTTGCGTATTTGAGCCTCTCCCCCGGATCCACGATCCGGTCAGGGGTTCGCTTGCTGTTGGTGGCGTGCGACGCGTGGGACCAGCCGTTGAGCTTGTGGCAGGTTATACAAATGGCTGACATTTGATCGGAAATGCGGAGAAAATCGCCCAACTCGTTGTTGTGCGGGTCATGGCACGTGGTGCAATGCACCTCACCATGCACGCCGAGCGGTAGTTCCCGAGACACGACCTCGGGAGCATTGATCTGCCCATCTGCATTGGCCAGTGCGCGATCATATCGAAAGCCGATTGGATGATCGTCGGAAAGATCGTTTGTTAAATCAGTGGTTCCCGGAGGAATGGTGCGCGCGGTCATCACGATGGGGTTTGTGACCGGTCGAGAAAGAACGTTGCCCAACGCCATCGATCCATCATGACAACTCAAGCACATCTTGGAGGGACCGCTTGGCTGATCGATGCGAGCGTCGGTGGTCGAACTTTCATAAATGCGGTAGTGGGTTCGCGGATTGGTCCGGTTCCAAAGCGGCGTCTGCGGAGCGCCGTTGTGCGGGGTATGACAGAAAATGCAAACCTCAGTTTCCGTAACCGCGCGAATCGGTCCCGGTCCATGCGCCGAAAGATCGTGCTTGGAGTTCACCACCGACTCATCCGCGACCGTCGGCTGTCCCGACAACCAGACCGTCGCGCATGCCCCCAGCAATGCGATCACCGCCTGCCACCGCCATCGTCGTTCCTTCATGATGACGCCCTCACCTGTGAAAAGAGTTGAATCCGTCGATTGCCCGAATCCGCCACCCAGATCCGGTCGCGGGAGTCGATCGCCACTGCCGCCGGCAACCTGAACTCACCCGGCGATCGTCCCTCGTTTCCGAAAGCAAGCAATAGTTGCCCCGTCGCGTCGAAAACCTGAACGTTTTCAAATTGGGCATCGACGACGAACAAGTGGCCGGAACTGTCGATCGCCACGCCCTTGGGCAACGCGAAATCGCCCGCACCGTTGCCCTTTTGGCCGATCGTACGGATTACGTTTCCATCCAGGTCGAGCAACTGAACGCGAAAGTTTCCGCTGTCGGCGACAAGCATGCGCCCATCGCGCACCGACAAGTACGACGGGTAGTTAAACTGACCGGGCTGTTCGCCCCGACGGCCTATCGTTTTCTGCAGCACGCCGTGAAGGTCGAAAACGGCAATGTGATGGGCACCGCCATCCACCACGTACAGCGCCGCCAACTTGTCCACAAAAGCGATCCCCACCGGACGCGTCAATTCTTTTGAGCCAAACCGGTTCACAAAACTCCCGCTCGCACTCAATTCGATCACTTCATGACGCTGCGCGTCAGAGACAAACAACCGCTTCTGTGCCCACGCGACCCCGATGGGCATCGCGAATTGCTCGTTCCCGAAACCGCTCACAAGAGTGTGCTCACGCGTTGACAAATCAACGATATGCACAGCCGCGGCTCCACCATCGGCGACGGCAAGCAATGTGTCATCGCTGATCGCGATGGCATGAGGTGTGGAAAAACGAATCGGCGGGCGCGGACCTCGCAAAAACGACGCCCAAACCTCCCTGCCGGACTGCCCCGCGTGCAGATCCTCGCTTCCGCGTAGCGCACCAACCCACCGGATGCGCGGCCTGTCCGGAGCGGCAGGCCAAACGCGCGCGGGAACCGTGGGTGGAAACAGTTCACCCGCCGGACGAGCGCAGCCCGCCGCACCGAGCAGCACCACCACCGCTAAGGCAGATGCGTGCTTAACGACGGGCCAGCACATTGGGAAGCTCCCTTCGGATGCGGAAATAGAGTCCAAAATCATCCTCTTGCGATTCGGGCAGATCGAGGCGATTGTACTCGAAGGTCACCTCGCCGTGCAGGTCGCCAGCAACATATTCCACCCCCGTCGTGGCGTCCCACGCGTTGGTCCGCCCTGCGGTCGAATCGTTTTCCAAGCGGTACGCCAACCGCTGAATCGTCGAAACAGAGTCGCTCAACCGCAGCCGGTGGTCAAGCGATACGTCGACCATGACCACATCTCGCTTGTCGAATCCGCCCTCGAAGAAAAACTGCGAAAATCGCGCCGAAGCGTCAAACGACTGGTCGGGGGTGCGAATCAGATGAAACAATCCGTCAAGATGATAGGCGTCAAACGGCTCGATCGTGTCGTCGAAAATCTCGTACTCGACTCCAAGCGAATAGCGATCCTTGTCATAGGCGACTCCGATGCGATGGTGATCGGTTAAATCCGCACGACTGAGAAATCCCGTGGTGGCGTCGTCCTCCTGGTTGCGATACGAAAGCCGGTAGTATGGCTTCAACCCGTTTTTGAATCGCTGCTCGATGTTGAAATCGACGCGGATCGTATCCAGCGTGCCCCCCGCCGGCGTCTTGTAGAGATAATCTACAAGGATCGTGTCGCCGTCCGCGATTCGTCCGGAACGAATCCGCGTAATCCGCACCGTGTTTCCCTGGAAAAACAGGTAATAGTCAATACCAATGCGGTATAACCTGCGATTGCTCGTGTCGGTCACGATGATCGTGAATGGGACAATGTTTCGATTGCGAAGCGTGGCAGCCACCGGGTCGCGCATCACGTGCGCTTCGTTCAACACAACCCGGTTCTTGTTGCCTCCACGTGTATTCTGCGTGTCGTACGCCAGCGCAAGGTTGGCGTAGAGATGACCATAGGGATTGCGCCGGTTGTACTGCCAGTCCACCGAACTTCCGTATTGCGTCGTTTGGACATCGTCCTCGACGTCTTCATAAAGCCCGAACAGGTTGAGCGTCGTGATAAGGTTCGTGTAAAGCTGGTGCGTCAGGACAAAATCGAGTCGCTGCGTTTCAATATCAAGCCCCTCAAACCGTTCCCGGTTGAACTGATATTGGTACTGCGTCTGGAGGTGATCATGATGGTGGAGCGTCAACCGCGGACCGATTTCGAACAAGTCCCTTGCGAAGTCGCCGCTCTCTTCCTGCCAGTGAAGAACCGTTCGAAGTTCGCTTTTGTGTTCGGGACCAAAGGAAATTTCGTGGGTGATGCGAAACAGATCGCGCGCGGTCTCGAACGGACGCGTCGAACCCTGGTATTGCTGTTTCGTTTCGCCATGTTCATACGAGTATTTCAGACGATGATACTCGCTGAAATTCCAATCCTGCGAGAAACGTAGCGTACTTTCGGTAAAGTGCTCGTCATCGCGCGAGCGGGCATTGCCGGTCCGGTCGGTTTCGAGGTAGTCATAGGTAAGCTCCGCCGGGTGCTTCGAGTCGGAATACGCCCAGCTCGTCCCAAACCCGGTGCGACGCTCGTTAAGCGTGGATTGGAAGCGACGATCAATGCGATCGTCGAGCCTTCGCCCATAGAGCGAACCGCTCAGGCGCTTGCCCCGAAAAAAATCGGTTCGAAGATTGTATTGCAACAGGTGGCCATTGTCAGCGTCGGTCCTCTCGAAGGAGTTGATTTTTTCCTCAAAATGACTCTGGGTCAGGGCAAAACCGAATTCACCGGCAAAGGTAATGAACTTCGGGTCGATCACCGTTCCCGAAAGCGAAAACCCAATATGTTCCTCCAGAACGCGCTCACGGTTGGATTGCGACCGCCGGCGCCGAAGAAACTGACCGCTCGGTTGGTCGACGCGCGTGTGCGACAGGTCCGCCTTGAACTCAAGGTAAGCGTCGATTTGATCCAGGGTGATGAACTTGGGACGGGGTTTTTGATCGCTTTCGCCGACAGGCTGGGCGCGGACGGCGCGGGCACCCAATGCGCAGCTCACGCCCCAAAAAAGATACAACGGTATCCGCACCACATGACGCATGGACGCTTGGCTTCCTTGCGCTTCCACTCGACGGTCAAGCGACAGCGGGATTCGACAAAAAGATCCCGTGCCCACGACTGCGGTTGCACCCTACACGATCCGTTCCACCACGGCAACAAAATTGCGAACGCCTCAAACGGGCATCGATGCAAGTCACAGACCCGCAAACCCCGTGGTGGAGGAAACGCGGCGGTTGATTTTATCGACAAAAAGTATAGTCTACCGCTATGTCTTGGCGCAGGATTCAACCTGTGAGAATGGCGTCGCGCCCTTTATTCTCCGCTGCACTGATTACATTGACCGGTCTGGTCATCATGATTGGGTGCGCTCATGAATCGCGCGAACGTTGGCGCCATTTCTTCTTTGAGATTCCCGACCAAAAAGATGCACCGTCGCAGCAGCGTGAATCAGGGGGTTTTTCGCCGCGCGAGACTCCCGAACCTTTGCAACTTCCGCCAGCTCGATTCGCCGTTGTCCACAATCCGGTGCTTACGGGTGAGTGCGTCGCGTGCCACGACACGTCGAATCAAATGGCTCCTCGAGAAGATTTGGCCAGCGCCTGTGCCACCTGCCACACTGAATTCGCATCCATGCAACAAGGGCATCCGCCCGTTGTCGCGGGCGAATGTACGACCTGCCACGAAATGCACCGCAGCAATATACCAAGCCTTTTGCACGAACCGGTTTATGATACGTGCGTGGAATGCCATGACGAACCGGAGGACCTCAGCGAAAAGGCGCACGGGGTCGCGGGGGTCGAGCGTTGCACGAATTGCCATGATCCGCATTTTGGTCAAGCCCCCTTTTTGAAACCTAATTACGCGAGGTTCATGGCGGACGTGCCCCCTGCCGACCACGACGAGTAGCGACCAACGCGCCCCGCAAAAACGGACAGAAAAAAGCCACAAACGCAACACCCATCCCTTTCTCGCCCGCCGTTTAGCCTGTTCTCGCGTCCTCGACGGGTTGCGGTCACGCCGAAGGAAAATGGTATTCTGGGCGATTTCACCAGAGGGGGGTGATTATGCGGTGCGAACCGTGGAGGTGCTCTGGTGGCACCTATGGGGAGAGTTTTTTGGCTTCACGGGTCAAATTATCAGCGAAAAACGAGATCCTCACCCCCACCGAACCGTGCCGGAAACCGCCGATTAGGGAGTATTTTCCCTTCCTCGGGACCGATAACCGCCACAGGAGTCCTTGGGGGACGGATGATCGGACCTTGCGGAGGTCTTTCTCGGACACTGGGAGACGGCACAATCATCGTAGGGAATCGTCCGGGGCAACCGATACCTAAGAGTTAGGGATGAAAAGGTCTTACTGCCGTGCGCGATTGCTTGGTGCACGGATGGGCGGATTCGGTGTTTTTGCTGTGATTTCGGGTTGCGAGACCGGGCTTTGTTCGGTAACGTGCCGCCTTTGGTGATTGGGCGAAACAGATAATCGTTTCGAGGTGATTCATGACGAATGGGCAACTTGTTGACAGGGGTGGAATGATGCGTTTAGGCAGTGTTTTTGCGATTTTGGCGCTGATCGTTGGCGTTGGGTGCGGAAATCTCGGACAGGGTTGTACCGGGTCCGGGAACGGATTGGATACGGATGGTGACGGCGTGCCGGACGCAACGGACAACTGTCCGATGACCGCCAATGCCGACCAGGCGGATGCCGACCAAGACGGTCTGGGAGATGTATGCGATCCCGACTTGATCGATCCCGACGGCGACGGCGTTGCGGACGGAGATAACTGTCCCGACGACGCGAACGCGGATCAAGCTGACGCCGATGAAGATGGCGTTGGCGATGTGTGCGACAACTGTCCCGCCAACGCCAACACGGACCAGGCGGACGCAGATGCCGACGGCGTGGGCGACGTTTGCGAGGGAGATCGTGACGGCGACGGCGTGCCCGACGATGTGGACAACTGCCTGATCGTCGCAAACCCGGATCAACTCGATACGGATGGTGACGGTTTCGGCGATGCGTGCGACAACGCTCCCGGTCGTCCCAACCCCGGCCAGGAAGACGGCGACGGAGACGGCGTGGCGGATGTCGAGGACAACTGTCCGAACGTTGCCAATGCCGACCAAGCTGATGGTGATAACGATACGGTCGGTGATGTGTGTGACAACTGTCCCGCCGACGCCAACACGGACCAGCTTGACACCGACAACGACGGCACCGGCGATGTGTGTGAGGGCGACAAGGACGGCGACGGCGTTGACGACAACAACGACAACTGTCCGGGCATCGCCAACGCGGACCAGGCGGATGCCGACGCCGACGGTGTAGGAGACCTGTGTGACAACTGTGTAAACGACGCCAACGCAGACCAAGCGGATGGCGACAATGATACGATCGGCGATGTGTGTGACAACTGCCCAGCTTCTGCGAACCAGGACCAGGTGGACTGCGACACCGACGGAATCGGCGACGTTTGCGACACAGATGACGCGTCGTGCGATATGAACGGGGGAACGAATCCGGACCCGGTGACCGTCAACGCGGGTGGCAACAAACTCGTGTCTCCGTGTGAAAGCGTAACGCTTGATGCGACCACGACGCCCGGAAATGCGACGGTTACCTGGACGCAGACAGGTGGTCCTCCGCTGGGAATCGCCAACGCGGGCGATCCGTTGACGTTTTTCGCCCCCGCAGAACCGGCCGGTTTGCCTGCGGTGTACACTTTTGCCGCCACCGGCACTGCCGACGGATTCAGCCCGGGCACGGACAGCTTGACCGTAACGGTGCTCAACTTTACGGGCGATCCCGTCACCTTCGGGTTCGACGCGACCACCAGCAGCGGCGCAGCCATTCCGGGCGATCTGGTCGAGCTGACGCTGGCGAGCGAACTCAAGTCTGGCGGAACCGTTGGTGGAGTGGGGCAAACTTTCGGTCAATGGCGTGCGACGTGGCGCCAGGCGGTTCGAACCTGCTCGGCGGGACATACGGGCGGTTCCTGCTCTACGGACGCCGATTGCGATACGACAGCCGGGGCGGGGGACGGCGTTTGCAGTCCGCCCGCTGTTTCGTTAACACCGGGCAACGACGCGCAGAGCGCGACGTTTACCGCACCGTCGGTTTCGACAAGTACAACGCTTGATTTTATGGTGGGTGTCTGTCGCGTTGTGATGACCAGCGGTCAGCCGGATTCGTTTGAGGGGACCCTCGCGCTGACTGAGTCGGTTTCGGTGCAGACCGCAACGGTCACGCTGAGCCTGCCCGACACAATCGACGCGGGGAGCGTGGTCACGCTTGGTGATTTCGTAACCCTTGCCGGCGAACCTGCCGGGGCGGAGCTCTTTTTCTTCGCAACGCTCGACGGCGACGCACCGGTAACGATCGACAACACCGACCCGGCTACGATGACGGTCGGCAACGCGGTAGGAACCGTTGTGGAGGTTTCGGTGCAGGTGATCGGAACCGCCGGTCCGCTGGCGACCGCTACCGATACGTTCACAATTTCGCAGACGGCGGCTCCATAGGAACTTGCCCATCGCGCGGTGACGTGGGCGATCACCACTACGCGATCTCTTGAGCAAATGGGAATGCGGCGACCGCATGACGGTCGCCGCTTTTTTTGCCGCCCTCATCCGTGGGTCTTGGCCCACCCGGGCGCTTGACAAATCGCATGCTCGACGATCGGGGGAGTGCCGGCTTGTTTCGATCCTCGCGTTCCCGTTGACGCGAAAGTTGGGGCGGTTAGACTCTCCCACCCTGTACCCCTCGCCCGGGTGGCGGAATTGGCAGACGCGCAAGCTTGAGGTGCTTGTGCCCGTAATGGGCGTGCTGGTTCGACTCCAGTCCCGGGCATTTCCCCCACTCGACGCAACGAGGGATACCCTATTTGAGCCGCACCGGCGTGTCGTCGATGTTCATTCGTGTGTAGGAGAGAAGCGGGGGGAGCGCCCCTTTGCTCCGGTTTGAATGTGGAACGGTCAGGAACATGATCACAACGGCGTTTCGACGAGTAGATTCGTTTCGTCTGGTTGCGTTTCAGACGCATTTTGCCCGCGCCGTTTCACGATGGGTAACCACCCGCGAGGAGTTGCGCCTGCTCGCACCCAGCAGCTCGTACCCCCTTTTGGTCAGTCAAGTTTGCACGTGGGTCAAACCCGGGGGTCGAGCGTTCTTGCTGGTTGATGCAAGCGAGTCGCATTTTTCGACCACCTCCATCCGATGCGTAATGAGTCCGTTGGGATATGGTGAGTTGAACCCGATGCGTGCCCGCAATGACCACTTTTGGATCGGGCACGTCATCGTCGATCCCGCTCATCGTGGAACGGGGTGCGGGGAAGCGCTGACCAACCTGCTGGTCGATCACGCCTTTGCCTGTTGCGGCGCGACGCGCATTTCGCTGGTTGTATTCCCAGAAAACACATCCGCGGTTCGCTGCTACGAAAACGCCGGGTTCACGATGGTCCGCGAGGAACGACACCGCCTCGGTGGACATGGTTTTCGCTATCGCCTATTGCGTTTCGAGATGCAGCGAAGCGACTACCTTACTCTGCCGCGCGTCACGTCCGCCTATCCCAACGAAGTCACCGCGAAGTAGCCGATCCGAACGGCGGCAATCACCAGCAGCGCCAGGAAAAGACACTTGAGCGCGCGGACGGGGACGACGTGGGTGAGTCTGCTTCCGACCAAGCTCCCGATCATTGCAGCCGGGGCAATTCCGGCGGCGATCTTGAGAGGGGCGATGCCGCGCGCGTCCGCGACGATGTAGGCGTAGTTTTTGGTGATCGATCCGACCATCGCTGTGGCGATGATCATCGTTGCGGAGTTGGCGATAGCGCTGCGAAGGTCGTTTTTCAGCAAGCGCCTTTGGAGTGGGACCGCGAGGATTCCACCGCCCACGCCCAGTAGCCCCGCGATCAATCCCGTGGGCACCGCAATCATCGCGGCGACGGGCCACGTTGTAGGTCGGACCTCTTCGCTCCCGGTCAACGACCCGGGGTGAAACATGCGATGTAAGAGTTTAACCGCCTCGATCGCCGCACTGTAGAACAAAAACGCTGCGAAAATCAACCGAAGATAAGCCTCCCCACTACCGGAAAAAACTCTGGCTTCGCTGACAAACACCCCCCCCACGACGGCGACGGCGGCAATCGGCAAGAGCCTGCGCACGCTCGCGCGGTCAATCGCTTTCGCGCGGAAATGCTGGACGACAGCAGGCGTGGTGACGAAAAACCCGACGATCATCGAAGCTGCTTGATACTTGTGTTGATCGGGTCCGAAGATTTCGTTCAGCGCGGGAATCACAACGATCCCGCCTCCGATTCCAAACAGCCCCCCCGCAAGACCGACGAAAAGGCCAAGGAATATCAGTATGATTGCGTCGATCGTTTTGCTCCCAATTATTGCGAGTCGACGTCCGCCGCCACCGGGTTCGTCGGCGAGTGTTGCATCCGCCTTGCAGGCTCGATTCGCCGGGTGACCGGCGAGAAGCTGCGCGCTTTGTCAATCCCGGGCGAAGTATTCCTGTAGCGGCTTCACATCAAGCGGCGAAGGGGCGTTGCCTTCCTCGTCGTGGCTCATGGCGCGAATACCGGCAACAGCCGCCCGCGCGCCGGCGAGCGTTGTGATTAAAGGAACCCTCCGAGCGTTGGCTGCCGCGCGCCAGCGACCCTCGGCACTTGCCGGTCCGGTGCGAATCGGCGTGTTGATCAGCAGATTCAGCGTCCCATCCTCAATCAAATCCTTTAGAAACGGCGCGCCCATCGCGTCGGACGACTTGGAAACAAGTTTCGCGGCCATGCCCGCTTCGGCAAGCACTCTTTGCGTTCCGATCGTCGAATAAATCTCAAACCCAAGATCAAACAGGTCTCGTGCGATCGAAACAACACGCAGTTTGTCCGGATCGTTCACGCTGACCAGTGCCTTGCCCGAAATCGGCAGCGAGAAACCGGTGGCGATTTGTGCCTTCGCAAGAGCGCGACCGAACGTAGGAGCGATGGCCATCACCTCCCCGGTGCTTCGCATTTCCGGACCAAGAATCACGTCCACTCCGGGAAACTTGTGAAACGGTAAAACCGGCGCCTTGATGGCTGTGTGATTCGGATGCGGAGTTTCGCGTACGCCGTATTCGTCAAGGATGGTTTGGAGCGGTTCACCAAGCATAACGCGAGTTGCGATCCGGGCCCACGGAACCCCCGTCGCCTTGGCGACAAAGGGAAGCGTTCGCGACGCCCGCGGATTCACCTCGATCAAATAAACCGTGCGGTTGAGGATGGCGTATTGCACGTTCATCGCCCCCTGAACGCGCAATCGTCTGGCCAACCGCCTGGTCGATCGAAACAACTCCTCAACAACGACGCGTCCGAGTGAAAACGGCGGCAGGACGGTCGTGCTATCGCCGCTGTGAACACCGGCTTCTTCGATGTGCTCCATGATACCCGCCACCATGCACGTCGGAGGAGGCCAAACGGAGTTGGATTGGCCTTCGACGCAATCTCGTCCGAAATCCGCCACGGCGTCCACGTCGACCTCGATCGCATCAACGAGAAACTTGTCGACTAGAATGGGATTATCGCGTGCGCTTGCCAATCGATCCGTTGCACCAAACGCCTCGTCAAGAAAATCGTTCAGGTCGCGTTCATTGTTACAGATTTTCATGCCTCGCCCGCCGAGCACGTAGCTGGGGCGCACGAGAACCGGGTATCCAATCCGCTCGGCGATCTTAACGGCTTGCCCACGGTCTCGAGCAATGCCACTGGGAGGCTGAAGCAAACTCAAATCGCGCAGCACGTTTTGGAATTCGTTGCGGTCTTCAGCCAGGTGGATCATCTCCGGCTGGGTTCCAAGAATCGGCACCCCGGCATCCTTTAACCCCTGGGCAAGATTCAGCGGGGTTTGTCCGCCGAACTGCACGATCACGCCCTTGACAAGACGGGGGTTTTTCACCGGCTGCAAACCGGTGACACATTCGTTCAACGGTCTTCCGTTCAATCGTTCGACGATACTCAGCACGTCCTCGTGCGTGAGCGGTTCAAAAAAAAGATGGTCGCTGGTGTCGAAATCCGTGCTGACCGTCTCCGGGTTCGAGTTGATCATCACCGCTTCATAGCCGCTTTTTCTCGACGCCGACGCCGCGTGGCAGCAGCAATAGTCAAATTCAATCCCCTGACCGATTCGGTTGGGACCGCCGCCGAGAATGATGACCTTTTCCTTGTCGGTGACACGGATTTCATCGGCGCAGCCAGCCGAACCGTCCACCGCGAATAGCGGTTGTTCACGCGTTGAATAATAGTAGGGCGTTCGCGCCTCAAACTCGGCCGCACAAGTGTCCACGAGTTTATAACTCAGGTGCGCACCGGAAGCGGCCACTCGCAAAGCGTGTTTCGATGATTGGCGAGCGACGTTCGCAAGCTGAACCTGCGAATAACCCCTTCGCACGGCGAGCGTCACGCTCTTGTCGCAAAGTTCAGACGGTTCATGCTCCACCAGGTCCTGCATTTGATCGAGAAACCACGGGTCGATCCGCGTCAGCTCGTGAACCTGTTCGATGCTCCAGCCCATCTTGAACGCATAGCGAATGTAGTAGGGACGACCCTGACACGGGCGAGCAAGCTTGTCATGAAGAATGTTTCGCGGGATGGGCCAGGACTTGGCGTGGCGTTCTTGCGTATCCGGCGGCGCTTCGGTGGATGAGACCCCGCCTATGGTCGGTTTTTCATTGATCGACTGCCGAAGCGGCGCGCCGGTCAAAGCGTGCGGATCAGGAGAGAAAACCGCTTCCTGACGGGCGCGGCTCAGTTCATCGCTCTTGGCCGGTAAGATCCCGGTATCGCGCTCGTCTTTCGGTCGTGGTAATTCGTGACCGCGCTGACGCATCGACTTGAGCCACGCGTCGTTGTCGTCAAGCCCAAATCCGTATCGCTGAATCTCCATCGAACGGATGCACTTTTGAAAGGCCTCCTTGAACGTTCGACCGATGGCCATCGCCTCTCCAACGGATTTCATCTGCGTCGTGAGCGTCTCGTCGCAATCCGGAAACTTCTCGAAAGTCCAGCGAGGCATCTTCACCACAACGTAGTCGATCGTCGGTTCAAAGCTGGCGGGAGTGGTTCGGGTGATGTCGTTGGGAAGCTCGTCGAGCGTGTAACCAACCGCCAGTTTTGCGGCAACGCGCGCAATCGGATACCCGGTCGCCTTGCTCGCCAGTGCCGATGAACGCGAGACACGTGGATTCATCTCGATCACGACCTGCCGCCCACTCCGTGGGTCCACGGCGAACTGCACGTTGCAGCCACCGGTCTCCACGCCGATCGCCCGAATGATGGCGATGGCGCTGTCGCGCATCTTCTGATATTCCTTGTCGGTCAGCGTCTGCGCGGGGGCGACGGTGATCGAGTCGCCGGTGTGAACGCCCATCGGATCCACGTTTTCGATGGTGCAAATGATCACGACGTTATCCGCACGATCGCGCACAACTTCCAGTTCAAACTCCTTCCAGCCGAGCAAGCTTTGCTCGATGAGGATTTCGCTCACGCGCGACGCAGCCAATCCCCTTCGCACAATTGTTTCGAACTGCTCATTCGTTCGGCAAAACCCGCCCCCCTCTCCCCCGAGGGTGTAAGCGGGGCGAACACAGCAGGGAAGCGAAACCTCGTCGAGAACGCGCTTCGCTTCGTCGAAAGTATGGGCGATGCCCGATCGTGGCAGGTCCATCCCAATCGCCTGCATTGTTCTCTTGAAAGCCGTTCGATCTTCCGCCTTGTGGATCGCTTCGGGATTGGCGCCGATCATCGTGACGCCGTGTTTTTTGAGGATTCCACGCTCTCCACACTCCATGGCACAGTTGAGTCCCGTCTGACCGCCCAGCGTGGGCAAAAGGGCATCGACGGGGAACCCGGCACGTCTTTCGCGTATCAGAACCTTCTCGATGAAATCCGGCGTAATCGGTTCGATGTAGGTCGCGTCCGCCAATCCCGGGTCCGTCATGATCGTCGCCGGGTTGGAGTTGATCAGCACGACGCGAAACCCCTCTTCGCGAAGCGCCTTGCAGGCCTGCGTACCGGAATAGTCGAACTCAGCCCCCTGCCCGATGACAATGGGACCGGACCCAACGATGAGAATGCTGTGGATGTCCGTCCGTCTCGCCACGGGCGGGGATGATAGCGGAAGCGACGACCGAGCGGTAGAGTCGATCCATCTGTCAAACCGGAGGAGCACCGGCCCGCGCCAATTCGGCCTCAGGAGCATGGCGTCGAACCTATGGTCCTTCGAGCGCGACGTCGGGAAACCCTCGACCCCCGAGAAACGCCTACCCGTTGGGCTTGGTCCGACGTAGATGATCCCGGCGGCGGGTGACGACGCTGGCATCGGGACCGGCGTCGAGCATGGCTTCGCGTTCGATGCGCTGCCATATTTCAGTCATCAACTTGCGGTCAAGCTGCTGCTCTTCGTTGATGAGGACTTTCATGCGCAGTTGCGTAATCGCGTCGGATCGAGGGCGAACCATAAGCGTCACCTTCTTGACGGGATGGAAGGCCCGAGCGATGGCCCCCATCGTCGCCCGCTGCGCGTGATCGCCGGATTGTGCGGAAATCACCCCCGAACCCTTGTCCGTGTGCGTGATGGACAGACCCATGCTGAAAACGGCATTGAGTGCGGCGTCATACGCGGCGGAATACGGCATATCCAGCTCGCGCGTTTCAAGAAACTTGATGTTCGCCTGGTTCGTCGAAGCGCACCCCGGAGCCAGCATACACGCACCAAACAGCACAAGCTGAGTAAAACAGAACCGCCCGATTCGTTCCGGGAAAAAAACGGCGCGAAAGCAAACCGCCCCCCCGACCCGGCGCTTCACGTCCGCCCCCCATTCGATCCTTCCCTCGATCGTCGCCTCTTTGCCACCGGAGACACCGGGAATATCTTCGACGACCCCTGGGTCTGCAATGTTCACAATCCTTCGCTCCGTTCTTCTCAAATCGCTAAAACTTCGTCTGCGTAATTTTGTAGTCGATGACGGTATCGTTTTCGTCGAAGTAAATGATCAACATAACAGTCGTTTCGGAGCGCGTGTGTGACCCGATCCCGCCGAAGATTCCACCGCCACCGATCCCCCCTCCCGTTCCGCCCGCTCCGATCCCGCCAAGCCCGAGAACGCCGGACGAGTCGCTGCTCGATACTTTGTCGTAGACCCATGTCTCACCGCCGTCGCGCCGAGTCACAACGTTGGGCGTCCCAAAGTGTTCAATTACGTCCGACTGCTGCGTTTCCCCAGGACGCAGGTACAGCTTGGCTGCTCCCGGGGTTACGGGCGACCGACCCGATGAAACACACCCCGCCAACAACAAACCCGCCCCCAGCGCTATCATCTTCGTGCTCGATTTCATCTAACTCGTTGCCTCTTTTCCTAAAGGGAGATTATCGGCACGCCGGCGGAATCTCTCACACCCAAACGCCCCGCTTGGCTAAAAGAAAGCCCCCCTTCGTTCTTATCAAGCCACCGACAGTACCAGTAATGGCAGTGCCGCCCGGTGCCTTGGCCCTTCTGCCTACATCCAGCCCCGGCATGCGGTGCGGCGGCAGGGGCGGGGACAATCGCCGCAACAGGTTCCAGGGGGGGCGTGCGACGGAATCGGCGGAAGGCGAGTTGCGAGATGAAAACCCGGTTTGGAGCCAAGGTGCCTATCGCGGAGTCGTGATGAGCGCAGCGAGCCGCGGACTTCAGTCCGTGCGGCGGAGTTAGTCAACGCGGCGGAGTTAGTCCGCAAGGCGGCGTTAGTCCGCGCGGCGGCGGACCGATCGCTTTTCTACCGAAGCCACTCACCCAAAGCCCGAAAGCTGATCGGCGGGACCGGAAGTGACCTGATTCTCGTGATCCGCCATACGTCCTGCTCGCGGTGAAAGTCGATCCGCCACTTCGAGGGCACGGCGCTTCGCGTGAACTCCGGCGTGCGAATTCGGCATGACGCGCAAAAGACAGCCGTTGCAAGCGTGGGAGACGAGACAGAAATCTCAAACGCTCGCAGACGGAGGTGATCGATGCGCACGCGCGTCAGAGCCCTTTTCGTCTTTTCCAGGAACCGATCGCGATCCAAGTTGTGCGCCTCGAAGTCGGGCGAAACGTGGGTTGCGATCGCCCGCATGTCGCCGTCGTCCACGGCGTGTGAGAGCCGGCGGCACGTTTCGATAATCTGCTCCGCCGGGGTGACAACTGCAACGGAGACCGCCGAAAGAACCGCCACCATCGCCGGCAACATCCAGTTGGCGATAGCCACCCGGTGGGAACGCGTCCAAGACCACAGGCAGATAAGAAAAAACTGTAAAACGCCCCACCCGGTCAGCAGCTTCCAAACGTCTTCGAAAAAGAATCGCTCCATAAGCTTCCGCCCGCGGAAAAATGCGTAACACAAAGCGCACCTGCTTACAGCCCATCCCACAATAGTGTGGCACCGGCATCTTGCCGGTGTTTTCAAACGCGAAAGGTCCGCGCTGCAACCGTTATTGAGATAGGCTCTTATAGTTGCCGCACTTTTCGGCAGTACTGTTTCATCGTGATTCCCGACGATGCAAAACCATGGTCGCGCCGGCGGCAATCAGGTCACCATGACCCTCGCGCCGGGGGACGGGGGGCCAATCACGGTCGGGGTCGTACCATTGCGTAACAACAGCGTCGAAATCCTGCGGCGTCTTGACCGCGATAAACGCGCTGCGCACATCGCCCGCGTAGGGGTGGTGTTCGGCGTATTTGATCCCGAACTTTCGAATGATGCGACCGGCCAACGTCGCCCCGTGCAAGGCGAGACTCTGCTGCCAGTGATACATGATCGCTTCGCCCTGCTCCATAATCGACGGGGGCGGGGGCAGCGGTTCGCCTCGCCAAAGCGCTCGGCACTCCCGAAAAATCCATGGATTCCCGATGCACCCGCGGGCGATCGTCACCCCGTCGACGCCGGTTTCGCGAATCATACGAACACAGGCTTCGGCGCTGAACAAATCGCCGCTTCCAAGAATCACCCGATCGCCCGCGTGACGCTTGACCTTGGTCAAGAATGTCCATGCACTCGGTCCTACGTATCGCTGTCGCACGGTTCGACCGTGAACGGTGACGGCGGAGACACCGATCGTAAAGGCACCGTCAAGAATCTCGAAAAAGTCCCGTTGCGACCTAGCCGAATCGTCCATGCCCCGACGCATTTTCACCGTAACCGGATGCGTCTTTCCAACGGCATCGTGCACCCGGCGAATGATTCCAAGCGCCGTTGCAGGCTGAGACAACAAAAACCCGCCTCGACACCGCCCGAGAACCTTTTTCACCGGGCATCCGAAATTGATGTCGATGATGTCGTATCCAGCCCCAGCGAGTTGCACCGCCGCCGGAGCAAAAACTTCCGGGTCGCTGCCCATAAGCTGACCTCCGACGGGATGATCGTCCTCCGGAACTTGCAAAATCGCTTTTCTTTTTTTACCCGATTGAATCACCATTTTGTCGAGCACGACCTCGTTGAGCGCGTAGGGAGCGCCAAAGCGCCGATTGACTCGGCGCATGGCGAGGTCGCTGTAGCCGCTCAGGGCAGCCTGCACAAATGGCGCGTCCAGCTCAACGTGACCGAGTTTTAATCGTGAAACCGTCTCCATCCATCAACCTTGAAACCGATGCCATTCTTTTGCGCCTGGAAGCAAACACGATCGGAAGGGTTGTCGGCCAAACCACGCGATCGCGTCTTGTTAAAACTTTTTTCGTTGTCGGGCGGCGGGGATATTCATCTGCTGGCGATACTTGGCCACCGTGCGACGTGACAGATCGATCCCCTCGTTGTGAAGCAGCGAGGCAACCTGGTCGTCGTTGAGGGGGTTTTTCTTGTCCTCTTGATCGATCAGCTCTTTGACGCGTGTTTTGACGTGGTCCCATCCGACGGATTCGCCCTCTTCTGTTTCGGGTCCGCCCGTGAAGAAGTAGCGCATTGGAAAAATCCCGCGCGGGGTCTGCACGTACTTGTCTGCCACGGTACGACTTATCGTCGAAGGATCGCACTCTAGTTGCTCGGCGAGGTCAC
>Ga0114931_10001624_pt1 | contig 28652 bp, 25 predicted proteins | sample 2SBtaG_FD_89579 | JGI IMG/M metagenome (GOLD analysis project Ga0114931, IMG submission 89579) | Deep subsurface microbial communities from Kolumbo volcano to uncover new lineages of life (NeLLi) - 2SBTROV14_V59a metaG | ecosystem: Environmental > Aquatic > Marine > Volcanic | place: Kolumbo... | reverse complement strand
GGCAACCCCCGTTATTTCGACTGGCGCATTTCTCCCATCTACGAAGGGGCGGATATTCTCATCGGCTGGGTGCTGGTTTTCCGCGATGCCACCCGGCAAAAACAAGCCCACGCAGCCCTGGAAGCATCAAACCAACAGTTGCGCACCGAAATAACCCGCCGCGAAGAACTTATCAACGAACTGGATGCTTTCGCCCATACAGTGGCTCACGATTTGAAAAATCCGCTCAGCATCATCATCGGATATGTCGATTTGTTGATGTTGGATTTAGCTGAAAAAAATCCTGCCGCGCCCGAAATGGCCCACGCTCAAAAAATCGATGACACTGCGCGCAAAATGGGGCATATCATCGATGAATTGCTGTTAATGGCCAGTATTCGGCAAGAGGATGTGCAGTTGACGCCACTGGATATGCCCCAAATTTTGACACAAACCCAACGCCGTCTCAGCGCCCTCGTAGACCGTTACCACGCAAAAATCATTATGCCCGAATCTTGGCACATGGCACTGGGATACGCACCGTGGGTCGAAGAAATTTGGGAAAATTTACTGAGCAATGCCATCAAATATGGTGGCAAGCCTCCTGTCGTCACCCTGTCATCATCACTGGATGGCGATTATGTGTGGTTTTGGGTTTCTGACAATGGGCCGGGATTGCCACCCGAGAAATGCGAAAAAATCTTTGATGAGCACTACAAAAAACAAAAATCGCGAACCGGACACGGTTTGGGGTTATCAATTGTACGGCGCATTGCCAACAAGCATGGCGGTGATGTGCGTGCCAAAAACAAACCCGAACCGGAACACGGTTGCATGTTTGGGTTTTCATTGCCTGCACACACACGGGCACACATACCGATTCACGAAACCGTAGAGGAACAAACATGAGCCAACCGGCGGCAAAATACGATTTGCAATCAGTTAAATTGGCAGCAATATCCGGTTTTGCACTACGGTTGTTTGCCCGATTGCTCGAAAGTCCGTTGCGTGCCGCCATTATGCCAAGCCTGCTGAAAAGCGCCGGCATTGCGCAGATGCGGCAAATGACGGTCAACGACTCACCGACCTACACCCCCCTTCATTATGTTGAGAATATCGCCCCACCGGATACAACCGTCACCGAAACGGTTGAGCCGCAGTACCCCCATCCCTCAGACGGATTTCAATTTCCGACCGTGCTGCAATATGCTGAAGCCTATCGCACCGGGAAAACTGACCCGGTAACGGTGGCGCAACGGGGGCTCGATGCCATCCGCCGCAGTGATAGCGGCGAAACACCGCTGCGAGCGATGATTGCCGTGCGCGAAGATGATGTGCTGGCACAGGCAGAAGCAGCGGCACGGCGAATTGCCGCCGGAAACCCATTGAGCATTTTTGATGGTGTGCCCGTCGCTGTAAAAGATGAAATGGATATGGTGCCATATCCCACCACAGTCGGCACGGCATTTTTGGGGAAAACCCCTGCTCGCACCGATGCTACCATCGTTGCCCGCATGCGGGCGGCTGGCGCACTGCTCATCGGCAAAACCAATATGCACGAAATTGGCATCGGTGTGACGGGATTGAATCCGCATTATGGTGCGGTGCGCAACCCGTACCATCCCCAACATTACAGCGGGGGTAGTTCCAGTGGGTCGGCAGCAGCCGTGGCTGCGGGATTGTGTCCGGTGGCGTTGGGGGCAGACGGTGGCGGCTCTATCCGCATTCCGGCGGCATTTTGCGGCGTCGTGGGCTTAAAACCAACCTTCGGACGGGTGAGTGAATTTGGTGCTGCGCCGCTCGATTGGAGCGTGGCGCATTTGGGGCCGCTGACGGCAACCGCTGCCGATGCGGCACTGACATACGCTGTTATCGCCGGGCCGGATGCAAAAGACCCGATGTCGCAGCACCAACCGCCGCCCACACTAGCGGGGTGGGATGCACTCGATTTATCGGATTTGACGTTGGGGGTGTACCCGGAGTGGTTCCATCATGCCGATGCTGAAGTTGTGGCGGTGTGTGAGGCGCAAATTGAGGCGTTCAAATCGCGCGGGGCACGGGTGGTTGAGGTTGTCATTCCACAGTTGGAAGCCGCACGGGTGGCGCACACGGTTATCATCGCCACCGAGATGGCGCAAGCAATGGATAGCACGTACGATGAATTCCATCGCCGACACGGGCTGGATGTGCGGGTAAACTTGGCGCTGGCGCGAGCATTTTCGGCGGTAGATTATGTACAAGCGCAACGCATCCGCACCCAAACGATGCGCTATTTTAACGCCGCACTCTCAACAGCAGATGTAATTATCACCCCGTCCACCGCCGTTCCCGCCCCGAAAATTCCGCCGTCTGCTTTGCCCGATGGCGATTCGGATTTGGCGGTACTGGCGGAAATTATGCGGTTTGCTACCCCGGCAAATTTAACCGGATTGCCCGCCATCTCATTTCCGGTGGGATACACCGCCGCGGGTATGCCGATTGGCATGCAGGCGATGGGGCATCCGTGGCACGAACATACCCTGTTGCGTTTGGCGCTTGCTGCCGAGCAGACTGTGCCGCGCCGTGCGCCACAGATTTTTTACCCGTTATTGGATTGATTGCCCCGTTTTTGGGTTTGCCCGCTGTAAGTGCTTTCGAAAATCTTGTCGGCATTGGCGGCTTCAAATCCTTCGCGCCGATGCGCCCGGGTGATTTCTTCCGGCTTTAAATGCTGAAATTCATCCAGCACGCGCCGCTCCGCAAACTCCACATACGACCCCGAAATACGTTTGACGACCGTTCCCCCCATACCATCGGCAAATACTGCATCCACCATCTCGGCGACGGTGGAACTTTGCAGCAATTTTCCGTCGGCGCTGGTTTTTATTTTGCCGCCCGCATCATTCAGTTGAAAGCCATGTTTTTCCAAAAAACGGTTAAAATCGGCAATGGTATTGTACCCTGATGGCAAATTGTGCACGCTGATGGTAAAATGATTGAGGTAATAGCGGTTATAAATGACCCACGCCGCATATTCGCTTTCGGCTGCCAACTGACGGTAGTCGTCCCAAGTGGGGGTGCGCCACAGTGGCTGATGCAAAAAAGCATCTACGGCAGTGCCGTCATCCAAATTTAGTGCGTCCACCGGGTCGGCTGTAACCGTGTCGGTATATGCATGGATGATTTGCTGCGCCACAGGTGACAAATCTTTGACGCGCAGTTCGCTGATGAAAATTCGCGGATGCTGGTCGGTGGGGGGAGAATACCAGTGGGCATTAGCTTCTTTTCTGCGAAATTATAGCGTTCGCGCCGGCGGTAGCCGTAATGCAGAAAAATCTTTTCCAGCGAAGCGATACCCAAATGCGGCACGCCCATGGTGCGAAAAGCGATGTGGTCATTTTCGATATCATCGGCGGTGCGGATGAGGTTTTTCGAAACCATTGCATGGATGATTGCCGAAACGTCCGGCACTCGTTGCTGGTAGCGGCGCATCAGTCCTGCCAAAACAATATCAAGGGGAGAATTTTTTGTGGTTTTCATAAAGTAATATCTCGCTTTCAGTTGTGATGGAGATATTATAGCGGCGAAATTGCCGAGGGCAAGAAAAATGCAAACACCCCGAATGCAACATCGGGGTGCTTGCGGAGGTGGGATGAAACAGAAAAAACCGGTGATTGGCAGGGTATGATATGCTACGCGCGTGCAAATGGGTGTGGATGAGTTTGTCGGCGGGGCGTGGCAAAACGCCGGGTGCTGTGGCGTGTGCGCTGTGCCATCGCCGAGGGTGCTTCGATACGGTCTTGGCTCACAATGTCCCATAAACGTTTTTGCGCGACAACGCGAGTTTCTTTTTCGGAGTAGCCCAATAATTTTTTCAATAATGCCATGACAGTCTCCCTGTGGCGTTGCAACAGTACCGATGGTTCAGGTACTTTTTTCCTATAACGTTATGTCCATTATAACAGGAAAAAATAAATTGTCAAGTACTTTTTCGAAATTCACAGTACTTTAGTCCTGAAAAGGGGAATAATGAATGAATTCGACCCTTTATAACCCACAACTGGAAGGTGACCCGTTTTTTTGGCGGGGGAATGACGTTGGCATTTTGCTGTTTCACGGATTGACCGCCACCCCCGCCGAAGTTATCCCGCTGGCAAAATTTTTGCACCGGCACGGATACACGGTGGCGGGGCCATTGTTGCCCGGACACGGCACCACCCCCGCCGACTTGAACCGCGTTCGCTGGCAGGCGTGGACAGACACCGCCGAAACTTCATACCGGCAGTTGACCGAAACGTGCCGCACAGTCGTAGCTGGCGGCGAATCAACCGGCGCGCTGTTGGCGCTTTATCTGGCTGCCCGCCATGCCGAAGTTGCGGCGGTGCTGGCATATGCGCCTGCCATACAGTTGGCATTGCGCCGTCGTGATGTGCTGAAAACATATCTTGCCGCACCCTTTATCAGTGCCGTGCCGAAACCAGGTTTGGACGGACCCGGCTCGGATTTATGGCAGGGGTATCCCGTCAATCCGTTAAAAGGCGTCATTCAATTGTTCAAACTGCAAAAAGTTGTGCGGGCAATGCTGGGGAAAATTGTCCAGCCGCTGTTGATAGTGGAGGGAGCAAACGACAAAACGATTTCGTTGGACAGTGCCGAAATTATTGCGCGAAATGTGGCATCGCGGGATGTGGCGCAGCATATGATGCCCAAATCGGGGCATGTGGTTTTGCTGGATAGCGAGCGTGAGCAGGTATTTTCGCTCACCCTGAAATTTTTGGCGCGGGTTTTGCCGTCATCAGGGTGATAGGGGCAACCCCAGCCATTGCAGGATAATAACAATCAGCGGGGCAATGAATAATGCCGGCAGAAAATTTCCCACCCGAATGCGTTTGATATCCAGCAACAGCAATCCGATACCCATAATGAGTACCCCGCCGGTGGCGCTCAACTCGATGACGGCGGGGGTTTCGGCTGAAATGTGGATTAAACTTGCCCCGAAAAAATGTGCCAGCAGACTCAATCCCCCCTGATAGACCAGTACGGTAATTGTAGAAAAAAGCACGCCAACCCCCAGCGACGCACCGAACGCCAACGAAGCAAAACCGTCGAGCATACTTTTCACCGCCAGCGGTTGATAATTGCCCGTTAGCCCATCCAAAATTGAACCGACGATGGTGAGAGGTCCCACACAGAAAATCAAACTGGATGTGACAAATGCCCGTGTGAGCGATTTTGCGGGCGTGACATCGCCTGCCGGTTGAAAGCGGTTTTCCAACTGCCGCCCGACCGCTTCCAACCCGTCTTCGATGCGCCACCATTCGCCCAGCACACCGCCCAGCAACACACTACCCATCACAATCAGTACATTTTGGGTGGTTAGTGCCATGCTAATGCCAACCAGCAATGTGACCAGCCCCAAACCGTGCATCACGGTTTCGCGGAGCTTTTCCGAGAGCCGGTGTCCCAGCAGCAATCCCAGTGTGCCGCCTAAAAATATGGCAATGATGTTGATAATAGTTCCGGTCATAAGCGCGTTTGTTTAATAGACCGCTTGCAATTGAACGTCCCGCCCCGAAACAAATTTTGGGGCATTGATTGCAAGTTGAGAAAATTGTACATTTGTTGTCACAATGCGTCAATTTTATGAATGAGCGAAAATCAGGGTATAATATCATCAACCCGTTTCATCGAAAACACATTCCGGCGGGATTTTGCAAAAGGAGAAAACTATGGGCGGCGAAAATACATTCGATTTGCCCCTGTTTCCGTTGAACGTGGTGCTATATCCCGGTATGCTATTGCCGCTTTACATTTTCGAGCCCCGCTACCGGGCGATGGTCAACGATACCATGCAGGGCACGCAGTCGTTCGGTGTGGCGTTGATTGCCGAAGGGATGCAGGAAAAAGATTTGCATGTTGCGCCGAGACGTGTTGGCACTGTGGCAAAAATTGCCCAATTGCAACATCTGGACGAAGAGCGGATGAATTTGTGGGTGGTTGGCGCAGAAAAAATAGAAATTTTAGGGTTTGCACCGTGTGACGATGACTATTTGGTGGGGCAGGTGCGTGTGTTGCACGATACACCGGCTGATACACAATCATCGGTGACACAGGTTGACTCGTTGCGGCAAACATTTAAAACCTATCTTAAGTTGAAATTGAAGTTGAACGCTCGCGACCCGAACAGCGTCGAGTACCAATTTTCCGGCGAACCGGAGCCGTTTTCATACCAAATTGCCAGTTTGCTGGATATCAGTTTGGCAGAAAAACAAACATTGCTGGAATTGGACGATGTTTCGATGCGGTTAACCCGCGAAACAGATATTTTGGCGCGAGAAATTGAACATTTGCAGGAATTACTGAAAACACATTTGCTGCCCAAAACGCAAACGCTGCCATGGGGCGGCGAAGTGAGTTTGAATTAACCGATGCCTGAATTGCCGGAAGTGGAAACCATCGTGCGGGGATTACAAACCCCGCTATTGGGGCGAACCATCACCGCCGCAAAAGTGTTGTGGCACAATACGGCTCGACCATCGGTGGTTGAGGTGGAGGCCAAACTGCCCCAACGCCGCATCGAAGCGCTCTCTCGGCGGGGAAAATACCTGAAATTTGTGCTATCCGGCGGCAAAATGCTCTTCATTCACCTGAAAATGAGCGGCGATTTGCGGGTATTGCCGCAATCGCAGGCAGTTCATCCGCACACACGAGCGTTTTTCAATTTGGATAATGGCAATCGCCTGGAATTTAAAGACCCGCGCAAATTCGGGCGCATTCATCTCACGGATAACCCTCAATCGGTTATCGGCACATTGGGGCCCGAACCGTTGGCAGATGATTTTTCGGTGGATGATTTTATCGCCCTGTTTGAACGGCGCAGCGGACGATTGAAACCGCTGTTGATGAATCAAACATTCATCGCCGGGCTGGGAAACATTTATGCCGCCGAAGCCTGCTTTTGGGCGAGACTCGACCCGCGCCGCCCGGCAAACACCCTTTCCGCTGCCGATTTGGCGCGGCTGTACCATGCCATCCGGCGGGTGCTGCGACATGGCATTATGCTGAAAGGGGCTACATTGGATAATGTGTACCGCGGCGGGGAGTTTCAGAATCACTTTCAGGTTTATGGCAAAACCGGCAAGCCATGTCCGCGCTGTGGCACACCGATTGCGCGGGTGATGCTGGCGGGACGGTCAACCTTTTTTTGCCCGGCATGTCAATCGGCGGCAAGTACGGCTTCAATTTGAGGCAATGCCCGGCGGGCGGCAATTTCGCCGATGGCAATGAGCCGTTCAGCTTGTTTTGCACCGGTGCGGATATAACTCATCCCGGCAAGTTCCGGGGGCGAGATGAGCACATCGGCTTGGTCAACCCCGCCACCGGAACGACGCACCATCGTTTCGATGGCAGCGAACCCGAACCGCAGCGGACCCCACGGGCGGCGGATGGTCGGCACAAACAAATCAACGCCGATGACCACATCTGCCCCCAATCTCCGCGCCGCGGCAACGGGCAAATTGTACGAAACGCCGCCATCGCCCAGCAGATAACCGGCGTGTTCCACCGGCACCACAATGCCCGGCACAGCAGAACTGCCGTGCACCGCCGGGGCAACTCTCCCGGTGGTGATGGTGGCGGATTCGCCCCGCTCCAAATCGGTGGCAGATACGGCGAATGGAAGTTGCAGGTCGGCAAAGTGCAAATCACCGCCCATCAGGTTTATCAGCCACGATTCCAGCCGGGCAAACGACAGGAATCCGCGGCGGGGAAACACGGGGCGGGCGATGGCTCGCCAGCTGATGCTTGGTGCGATGCGGGCAAGGTCGTCGGCTGACAACCCGGCGCAGAACAACGCGCCCACAATTGACCCGGCACTTGCGCCGGCAACCACATCCACCGGAATTTTCGCGGTGGCCAGCATTTTCAGCACACCGATATGCACCGGCCCGCGCATCACCGCACCGCTGAGCGCCAGCCCGATTTTCGGGCGCGCCGACACATCGGCGGGGGAATGGTGTTTAAAGTCAATAGAACCTGTTTCTGGCATATTTGCTCCTTCTGTAATCATTGGGACTCTGGCGAATTTTACTTTGGACGCAGATTCGCGCAGATTTTCTCAGATAATCTTTAACAACTTCAAGAATCTGCGTGCAAAGCCTGCGAAAATCTACGTCCGCTTTTAAGTTTTTTGTGCGTTTTTAAAATCGCCAGACTCCAGTAATCATGATACAGTAGAAAGGCAGCAACTTCAACTTAAAATTGGTGAGATTTTATGGCATTTAAGGGAATAAAAACAAAAACGGCATTGGTTTTGGCCGGTGGCGGTTTGACCGGTGCAGTATATGAAATCGGCGCTTTGCGAGCCATTGATGACTTGCTGGTTGACCGCACGGTGAATGATTTTGATGTATATGTCGGTACCAGTGCGGGGTCGTTGGTGACATCGTGTTTGGCAAACGGCATCACCACCGAGCAGTTGATGCGCATTGTGGACGGGTCAGCACAGACGATTGAGCCGATTGGCCCCAAACATCTTTTTCGGTTTGATATGAAAGAATTTTCGCGACGGGCTTTGCAGTGGCCCCGCGTGATGTGGGGGGCGTGGTCGCACTATTTGCAGCACTTGGATGATATGACCGTGTTTGACCTGCTGTGGTCGCTGTCGGAGGGGTTGCCGGCAGCGCTGTATGACGGGTTGGCGTTGGAAAAATATGTGCGGGCAACATTCGACCGGGTTGGCGCAACCAACAATTTTGCGGAACTGGCGCGAAAACTGTTCATCATCGCCACCGATTTGGACACCGGTGAGCGGCGGGTGTTTGGCGAGAAAGATAGCTGCGACGTGCCGATTTCGCTGGCGGTGGCAGCTTCTACGGCGTTGCCGTTGGTTTATAAACCGGTTCGTGTGGGGGAAAAGGAATATGTGGATGGCGGTTTGCGCGGCACAGCGAGTTTGGATGTTGCCATCGAAGCGGGGGCGAATCTGGTTATTTGCATTAACCCGCTGGTTCCGTTTGATAACAGCGAGCGCACAGCGATTCCATTTTTGGGCAAAGATGGCGGCTATTTAAGCGACAAAGGGATGCAAGCCATTGCATCACAGGTGTCACGCATCACCATTCAGGCGGGGCTGCACTATCACATTAAGCAACTGCGACGGGCGTATCCTGAGGTGGATATTGTGCTGATTGAACCACGCCCCGATGACCACCAGATGTTCTTTTACAATGTTATGCGGTATTCTGCACGGCGCACCATCGCCGAACATGGCTTCGAGGCGGTAACACTGGGGCTGGCGGAAAACCACCGCTTCTTCCGCGATATTCTGCATCGCCATAACATCCCCATTAACCGCACCCTCGCGCAGTCGGAATTGCAGGAAATCCGGCAATCGGCATACGACCAAGAGGTCATCAAACACGTGCTGGAACGCCGTACCGGCGAAGATATCGGGGTGGTGGACAAATTGAAACGAACGCTGGCAGAATTGGAAATTGCGCTGGAAAAACGAGAAACCGAATCGGCGACGGGGTAAAAAACGACCACCGGTTCCGGTTGGGTTGTGTTACTTTCCAACCTCCAATTTTTCCAGCACGGCGGGATACAACGCCCGCCCCTGCGAAAAAATCTCGCCGAGGGCAAAGGTTTTCCACACCGGCCCGCGCACCGTCACTTTTTTGGCTGCAACCGCTTTTTTGAGCGATTGTTCTCCCAGAAAGATCTGATGCAGTACATCGGCAGTCATGCCAACTTGCACATCCGCCCGTAATTTTGTCGCCCCAAAAGTGGCAACGGGCGGATTTTTGCGTCCGTTTAGGATGATGGCGCAATCGGGCTGGGTGCAATTCAACCGGATGACCACTTTCGATTTGCTGACGGCGCGGGTGGCATCACCGTTTTGGGCTTGCAATTGCGAAAAGAGGGCATCAAAAACACGATAAACTTCATCGGCAGAAGAAAATACGGGCATCGGTGAACCTCATTGGGGCAGGTGCTGTTTGCGTAGCGCGGCGATGGCTTCTTTTATCTCGGCTGCGAGCGTCAGTGTGGCGGCAACTTCCGAACCGGCTGTATCAATGGGGAAGTCGGTGATGGGGCGGCCAAAAGCGATTGTCCACTGCACGGGGATGGGCAATTGCCCCAAAACACTCATCCACGGGGCGAAAGATGGGGGCAGCGTGGAATCTCCGGCGGCGACACGGGCAGCGGTGTCTGTGCCTTCTACGCCGATGATTGCCACGGGGACAATCGGTGCGCCGGTGATGGCTGCCAGCCGGGCGGCATCTTCCCATGTGATGCCATCTGTGGCACTTGCGGTGGGATAGACGGCGACTACTTCATCCTGCGTCAGTAGTTTTTCGCCATTTTCGATATTTGCCGGGGCTTGCCCGGTTTTATCGAAAATGATGGAAAAGAAAGGCACGCCGGCGAATGTGCTACTGTACAGCGAGCGTACTTGTCGCATAGCGGGGTGCTCGGTGGCGACGGCTGTGGCGACCATCGCCCCAATCCACGGATATTGTCCGGCGGCATCGCCGACCAGCAAGACATGTCCGTCTTCCGGGATATTTTCCACACCGTCGGTTGCGATTCGCCAATACATTTTATACAAAAAATCGAAAAACGGTTGTACGGCTTGGGCAAATTCCCAATCCATTCCCCATTCGTCCGTTTCGTATTCTCCGGTGATGCGCCGTTTCAAAAAATCGCGCTGATATTCCAGCGTGTAATTCAGCATGTACCACACGCCTTTCCATGTATCAATATCGAGCAAATCGCTGCCGATGGCATTTTGCAGCCGAGAGAGCAATCGTGGGCGTTTGCCGACAACCGCGCGCAGGGTGCGGCTGACCAATTTTGCCGCACCCCGCACCGAAAACGGCGGCGGGTTGTAATTTGGGCTGATGGCACGGATGCGGTCTGCCAGTGCGTCCAATTCTTCGATGAGTTGTGCCCGCAGGTCGTCGGCGGATGGTGTTTCCGGCTCGGTGGTTTTTGGCTGGTGCAGACGGCAAAAATCGGAATTTGGCAGAGCAAAATTTTTGCAGCGGGTGCCTTTTTTGGTTATCGCAGCGCATTGTTTGCGCGGTTGGTCGGACATAATGGTGTATCCTTTCGTTGCGAGTAGCAAATGACGAACGGAATTTTTATTCCGTATCACCGGCTATGGCATTTTGCATTTGTTTGACACGTTTGACGCGGGCGGCTTGGTCGGGTGAAAGATGGCGAAAATAATCGTGTTCGGCAAACGATTGCACGGCTTCTGTGGCTGTGCGGGCAGGGAAAAAACCGAAATCATCTTCCATTTTCGAAACATCCGCTACCAACCGAAAGCGCAAAAAGTCAGGGTGCAGGGGTAGGGTTCGGCGGCGCAAATGGTTGGTTGTTTCCACGCGCCAGCGCAGGTATGCCACCGGATGGGGCACAGGCAGGTGAATTTTCCCCGCCAGCGCGACAATTCGCGAGAATGGTAACGGCGGGTTGGCGGCAATGTTGATGGTATCGTCGGCGGCGGTGGCGATGGCGTGCGCCAGCGCGCCCACTGCGTCACCTTCGTGTAGAACTTGCGTCAGCGGGTCGAAGCCCATCAGCATAACCGGGGCGCGCTGTGAAAGCAACGCAATCAGCGGGCCGGAAGCCGTTGCCCCGACGATGTGCGCCATCCGCAGAATGGCAACTTTCAGCGCGCCACGATAACTGGCTGCCAGCAATTCGATGTCGCGCAGCAATTTGGTGGTGGGGTCGGCGGCTGTGCGCGGCAGCGGATACGTTTCTGGCAGATGAGCGGGTGCAGTGGCAGATGCGCCATACACCTGTGTGCTGCTGTTGATGACCACTTGCTCGACACCGGTGGCAGCACACGCTGCCAGCAGTTTCGCTGTGGCGGGAACATCGGGGCGACGGGGCAAGTGGCACACTGCCGTAACCTGTTCGCGGCGCAGGATGCCGGTCAAATCCGCATCGCTCAAATTGCCTTTGATGAACGTGTCGGCGGTGTCGGGCAGGTCGGGGGCACGGGTATCAATGCCCACCACGCGCCATTCATCGCGGGGAATGTGTTGTGCCAGTTTTTCGCCCCAGTATCCGGCAATATCGGTGATGAGTAATGTTTGTCGGGTCATGATTGGTTCCGTTTACTGAAAAAGAGGCCGACGAGCACGCCTGCCGCTGCGCCCGCGGCGAGTGCCCATCCGGGCAAGTTTGCGCGGCGGGATGCGCCGTTTTTCGTGCGGTCGGGTAGTTGCTGCGCTTGCAATGCCGCAACTTTTTCGGGATGGCGGCGCAATTCGTCCGCCAGTTTTCGCTTGCGGGCAATATCTTCATCTGTCAGAAAATGCCCGTGACTGCGCAATCCCGAAAGTTGCAATCCATGTTTTTTGAACAGGCGATAGATTTCTTTCACTCGCTCAATTTCGATATTCCGTCCGACGGTGTAATCTTCAAATCGTCCTTCCAGCGTTAGCAGAGCGGTTTCTGCCAAACATGCATACGCCACACCCGGCGGCAAGCCGATATCGTACCCGAAATCGGGATTGCCGGGGAGCAAAATTTCGCCCGATTCGATGACGAGCACATCGGGGCGCAGCGCGGCTTCTGTTTCGGTGATGTCCGGTGGGCGGGCAATATCGCAGATGACGGCGCCCGGTTTGCATTGGGTGATGTCCACAATGCGGGTGTTCAGCGCGGTGGTGGTGGTGACAATCAAATCTGCTGCCGAAACGTATTCATCGGCGCTGGTGCTGATGGTCACTTTGGCGTTGGGGGTTTCGCTTTCGATGGTGCGTTTCAGTTGGATTAGTTTTTCGGGGCGCGGGGCAACCAGGGTGATGTTCGGTACCGCCATTGCCAACAATCGCGAGCAAACGGACCCGATGGAACCTGTTGCACCGATGACCATCACGTTGCCTTTGTGCGCATCGGCCAAATCGGTGCCCATTTTTACGGCGGCGGTTTTTGCGGTTTCCAGCGTTGCCGCCACGGTTAGGCTGTTGCCGGAAGTGATGGCGATGTCGGCTTTTTGCGCCACGGTGATGCCGGCGTCGCCAACCACCGAGGTGAATGCGCCCAGTCCCATAATGCGCGCGCCGTAGCGTTCTGCCATGCGTGCGGCGCGGATGAGCCGGCGATACACAAAACCGGTATCGCGGCGCATCAGTTCTTTCGGCGTTGCGCCCAGGGTGATGAGATAGCCTTCGGCTTTTTGCCCGGTGGCAGGGCTTTCAATACCCTTTATTTTGCTGACAAAAAACGGGGGAAAAAATGCCGCAACCCATTCCACCAAACTATCGGGTAGAAAACGTGTCCAGCGGAAAGTGGGATGTTTGTGTATAAATTCTACTGCCAGCGGGTGTATCACAAAGGCGAAGCGATTAACCCGCGCGGCTTCCGGCTGCAAATAGCGGATGCCGGGTTGCCAGTGCAGGTCTGCCATCAAATTGAGATACGTATTTTCGGTCAACGGCGTGTCGGCAGTGGGACGAATGGCGACCAGACATGCTTCGAAGGTGGCTGCACAGTGTTGCGATAACGGCGCGTCGCCAAGCGGGGGGATGGTGGTGACGATGCCTTCCACGCCGCGGGCAGTCAAATCGGCTATATCGTCGTTTGACGCATTTTCGGTGACAACCCACTTCCCTTTGAGCGATTTCGGCGCATATCGCCGAATACTGCCCATGTCGCCGGCCAGCACATCTGCCCATTGGAACGGCGCGGTACTGCGCGGCACACCGGCACTGCCGGGGGCAGGAAAAAGTTGGCTGAACGAAAAATCTTTCATTTGTGCTAATGCGGGTTTTGCAATTGTGCCGAGTGCGGCACTGCGCCCAATGCCGATGGGGTCGGGCAGGGCAAAATAAACGATGGGGTCGGCGTGGCGCACACTGTCGGTATATTGCCCGAGTGCCTGTGCCAGTCCGTGATGGTTGGTCAGTGGAACCATCAGCACGTGTTTTCGCGCCCAAATGCCCGGTTCGGCATCTGCCGCCAGGCGTACTGCCCAGCGCTCCATGGTGGCTTGCACACCGCTGCCATCTACCACCGGCGTTTTTTTCGCAATGGAAAATAGCCGGTCGGCTTGGGTGTGGGTTACTTTTTGTTTGCCCAACCGCAATGTGCGTGTTACCCCGCGCAGAGCGATGGCATTCACCGTGCCATCCAGTTCGGCGATACGCGATGCCATTTCATCCAAATTTTTGTTGCAGCCAATGTGCTGCACCGAAATTTCGTGCCCCAACAACGAGAGGGTTTCGGTGTGTGGCGCGATGTTTCGGTAGTGCAGGGTAACAATTTTTGCCATAAGTGCCTCTATTTCATTACTAAATCGCCGTAGCCTTTTTCTTTCAGCAGTTGCGGATAAATTTTGTAGAGTGGGTTGATGACGGGGAGGAGTTTTAAAATTTTGGGGATGGGACCTTTTGCCACAATATCTTTTTTCGATAGTGCTGCCATCAAGTTTACCTTTCCGTGCCAAAATGCGTGCGCCACATCCGCCTTCATCGACATCACCACATCCGGTTTCAGATCGCATTCTCCGTGGATAACATCCACAAATGCACCGGGTTGGGTGGGTTTTCCTTTGGCATTGATGGTGGTCATCGCTTCGGGGTCGGTATAGCGAAATTGGAGGACGAGTTTCGATTTGGCAATTTTGGGTCCAATTTTGGGGTCTTTCTTGGCGCGGTCCATCAGATCGCCGACGGTTTCGTAAAATTGCTCTGCATTTTCAAATACAGACATAAGAGTTCCTGCCTTTTTCTATAGAATCGTGGGTGGGTTAAGAAGTGTTACCGTTATTATATAGTTGAGATGGACAATCGTCAATAAAAAAATACAGCGTATCAGTCAGATACGCTGTATAACAAGTTATGGTCTGATTTAAAGTTGCAATTGCGTCCGCAATGTTTGAGCGGGTGTGACACCGAAGTTGACCGCCGCCACTGCCCCCGATGGCTTCAGCACCACTGTGGCGGGGACGCTCAAAATGCGGTATTGCTTCACCAACTCCGGTGATGCGGACACATCAATTTTGCGGATATCCACCTGTTCGCCCAATTCTTTCGCCACGGCGGCCACAATGGGCGACTGTTGAAACTTACACGGGGCGCAATAATCGGCGGTGAAGTATAGCAATTTTGGCTTTCCGGTGGCATTTTGTGCGGGCAATGTTTGCGCCAAATGGTGTTTGTACCATTGCCAGCCCCACCAGCCACCGCTCAACGCGGCAATCATTCCTATGGTGATGATGATTCGCGCTTCCATTGTTATTGCTCCATTGGATGGGGCAGCAATCCGGCGCGGTCCAGCTGAAAATAGACGAAACATCCGGCGCAAAATCCGAAGAATAAATTAATTGCTGCCAGAATAATCACCACCCAGGCTAACGTCCACCCGACAACTGCGTTCTCCAGCCCAAGCAGCGCGAAACTGGCTGCCAGCAAAAACACTGCGCCAACCCCCTGCGCAAATCGGTGTGGCGCGGGGTCATCGGGAATGACGTTGGGTTTCAGCAGCCTGGCGGGTTTCAGCACCTTCAAATAGATTTGTTTGAACAGTGCTGCTCGCGGGAAAATTGTTCCCACGGTCAGCACCAATCCGACAGCCAGCACCAACCAGCGAAGCTCGAACAAGAATGCCACCAGCATCAGCGTCACCAGCGACGCCTGATTGAATTTTAATGCGGTTGTATCTACTTTTTTTGTCATCTCTGCCTCCGGGAAAATAAAAAAGCCCCACCGAAATTTCGATGGGGCTTTGGATACACAATATAGCTACAAAGTCATAAGGTAAAATAACTCCCCACCGATGAATGTGGACAACACAAACACATGCAACACATCATAGCGTTGTGTAAAGTTTGCAGTTTGTCGTTCATTCGAGCGGCGGTCATACCATTTCCTCAAAAATATTTATCAAATTATAAATGAAATAAGATTCAAATGCAAATCTGATATTTTGGGGCTTGACACTTATGACGCAGTGTGTTATAATCATGACAAATAACGCAATGCGTTATAAGATTGAACAGATAATCGCTCAACAATTTTGAGCAGGAGGTAAGAAAGATGGTAACCAAAGTGAAGGAAGTAAAAGACAAAGTGCAAAATGGCGCTACTGCCAACCCCATTTTTGAAAGCGTGCGAAAAGTTTTGCTGGCAAGTGTCGGCGCAGTATCGTTGGCACAAAGCGAAGTAGAAGAATTGGTGAACAAGCTGATTGAACGGGGTGAAATTAAAGAAAAAGACGGGCGCAAGTTGATTGATGAATTGCGCGAGAAACAACGCAAACAAGCCAAAAAAGCCGAAAAAGAGCTCGATAAACGACTGGATGATATTTTGGCGCGACTCAACATTCCCACCCGCTCTGACATTGATGCCCTGAATAAAAAAATCGCAGAACTCACCAAAAAAATCGACGAATTGAAAAAAGCGGCATAAGCGCAGTTTTGAAAAACACATCACCCATGGGGGCACGATCTATCGTGTCCCCATTTTTTGCTTGTGTTTTCTGCGCTCCCGTTTTATAATGTTTATAACGCAGTGAGTATCTTCTCAAAATGTAGGGGGTAACCCTTGTGGTCGTCCGGTAGTGGCACGCTGCAGCGTGCCACTACGATATCGTACCCCAATTTATTGAAATGACACCGCAGTGAGTTAAAATGCAAGCAGAAAAGGTTATTCCATGCAAACGATAAAACGATACCCCAACCGCAAACTTTATCATACCGAGCAAAAAAAATACATCACGCTGGAAGGTATTGCCGAACTCATCCGGCAGGGTGAAGAAGTGCAAGTGGTAGATTACAATACCGGCGAAGATTTAACAGCGGTGACGCTTTCGCAGATAATTTTTGAGCAGGAAAAGAAACGCGGCGGATTTTTGCCGCAATCGGTGTTGACGGGGTTGATCCGTTCCGGTGGCGAGACGGTGCATACCATGCGCAAAACGCTCGAATCGTCGTTGGGGATAGCACAGGATGTGGGAGAAGAAATTGACCGGCGGGTACACGCTCTGATTGACAGCGGCGAGCTCGACGCGGCAGAAGGAGAGCGTTTGCTGGAAAAACTGCTGGCGGTGGGTAAAAAATTGCCGCCGGTGGTGCAGCCCATCGAATCGCAATTGCGCCGTGCGCTGGCCAAACGGGGCATTCCCACCCGCGAAGAGTTAGCTCAGCTTACGAATTACATCGATGAGTTGGCGAAACGGCTGGACAATCTAGAAAAAGAACCGACTTCGGAGACGGATGCCACATCAGAATAAAAAAGAAAAACCCCGCAAAAAAGCGGGGCTTTTTTTATGCCGGTTCAGTTAGCTCACTTAATCCGAGTTCCGCCAGTTTTGCCGCCGATGGGCGGCCTGTGTCCCAATCCCAATCGCGGACGGTGTAATATTCGCGAAGCATCAGTTCCCAATTTGGCACAAAACCATCGGTTGCACCTTCGGCGTAGGGTACGGTGAGCAGTTTGGGCATCACTTCATCCCGGCGCGGAACCATCCCCAGTTTCAAATTCAGCAGGCGTTTCAAATTGAAAATCCGTTCGCCGAGCAAAACCAGTTCATCCAGCGACCAATGGTTGCCGGTGGCAGCAGCAAATGTATCGGGGAGAATATCGAGCGGAATATTTACAAAATTGCACATCCCGCTAGAATCGACCATCGAGCGGTAATTTTGATGCCACACCACAAAGGGGGCTTTGCCCGCCTCTTGATGCTGGTCGTCCACCGAAATATGGATTTTTTCAAAGGTGTGTCCGATTTCCACAAAGTAAAAATCGCTTTTGTTGTGGCACGCGCCCCGCGGCGAAGTGAGATAGACCAGCGCCATCCCGCTGAATCCGCGCGGGTCGTGCATGCCGGGATCCATCCCATTGATTTGCACGCCCAGCCCCGGCACGCCGAATGCCGTTTCCATCGCGCGCACGCCGTCTGCCATCAAATCGCCGATGCCGTCGCGGCGCACGATTTTTTCCAGCAGCGTGCGCACTTGTGCCGGGTTATTCCATTCCAGCGCGATACCGTCCGTCTGTTCTGCTGAAATGATGCCCTCGTCCGTCAGATATGTGGCAAATCCGATGACCGCGCCGGCGGAGATGACATCTATCCCCATGGCATCGCAGATGAAATCGAATTGCGAAACGGCGTTCAGGTCATCAATCAGTAAATTTGTGCCCAATGAAACCACACATTCGTATTCGGGCCCATCGGTGGTGATGGTTTCGCCGTCCATTTCGAGGGTCACTTCGCGCCCGCACTGCACCGAACAGCCCCAGCAGCCTGTGTTCCCGGTGAGGATGGAGTCTGCCATCGCCGCGCCGCTGAGGTTGTATGCGCCCGGATTTTCGCCCTGTGTCCAGTATTTGCTCGGCAATGAGCCCATCATGTCGAAAAACTCCAGTCCGCCCGCCGTGCCGAGGTCTTTCAGCACTTCGATGGCGATATCGGATTGGATGGTTTCCATTGCCCGTCGAAACGCCGCATTCAATGCCTCTTTGTCGGAAATGGGGATTTTCCCTTTGCCGCGAATGGCGATGGCTTTGAGGTTTTTGCTGCCCATCACCGCGCCCATACCCGTGCGCCCTGCCACGCGCGCATCGGCGTTGGCGATGGCGGCAAAACGCACCAGATTTTCTCCGGCGGGACCGATGCATGCCACGCGGGTGCGGGGGTCGCCACTTTCTTCGATGATAGCGGTTTGGGTGCGGTAGGTGTCCAGTCCCCACAGATGGCGAGCGTCTTTCAGCTGCGGCGATTTGCCTTCCTGAATGTGCAGGTATACCGGTGCATCGGCTTTGCCGGTGATGATGATGCCGTCATAACCGGCGCGCCGAAGTTCGTGCCCGGTGTATCCGCCTGCATTTGACTCGCCGAAAATGCCGGTGAGTGGGCTTTTCGCTACAAATGCATGCCGCGATGCGGACGGGGTACGGGTGCCGGTGAGCGGTGCAGTCATCATGATGAGCGGGTTGTCGGGACCGAGCGGGTCGGTATCGGCATCAACCATGTCGAACAGATAGCGCGCCGCCAACCCGCTGTTGCCCAAAAATTGTGCCGCCCATTCAAGGTTGAGCGGTTCGTCGTGCATTTCGCCGGTGGAAAGGTTTACAAAAAGGAGTTTTCTATCCATAAGGGTTCAAGTCCAAAGTTCAAAGTTCAAAGCCCAAAGTCCAAAGCCCAAGGTCTAAAGTCGGGAAACAAGATTCGGGACTTGAGACTTGGGACTTGAGACTTGAGACTATTTTTTAAAAATCAATCGTTTTTCCGTCATACGCATATTCAAACAGTTTGCGCACTTCATCGCCAGTGGGGATGCGGTCGCTCATGGCAATGACCGAGTCCGCTTCGGCGTTTTCAACCAGTTTGTCGAGTGCGGCTTCAAATTCGGTGCGGGAAATGCTATCGCCGAGCGTGTCTTTCAGCGTGAGGGGTTGTCCCACTTCGCGCGAAAGGTCGCGGATGGCGGTTGCCAAGCTTGCGGCGCCTTCGGCGGGGGTGGCGGCGGGCAAGCCGAGAAATCGGCTGATTTCATGGAAGCGGGTTTCCGTATCGCCGCGTTGGATAAATTCGATGGTGTAGGGCAAAAACAGGGCGACGGCGCGTCCGTGCGGCACGTGAAAAACTGCGCCGAGACTGTGCCCCAGCGAGTGTGCCAGTGCTGCCATCGCGTTGCCAAATCCGAGTCCGGCGAGTGTGGCGGCGTTGTGCATTTTTTCGCGGGCTTCCATGTCGCTGCCGTCTTTCACCGCGCGAGGGAGATAATCGAAAACGAGTTGTGCCGCTTTGAGACACACCGCGTCGCTGAAATCGTTGCGCAGGGCGCAGGTGTAGCCTTCAACGGCGTGGGTGAGTGCATCCAAACCGGTGTCGGCGGTGAGCCGTGGCGGCATTTTGGCGGGCAGTATCGGGTCGACAATGGCAATATCTGCCACCATTTCCGGCGAACCGGTGCCGAGTTTGCGCTGTGCTTCGGTGTCGGTCAGCACGGTTGCCCAAGTGGCTTCCGAGCCGGTGCCGCTGGTGGTGGGGATGACGATGAGCCGTGCTTTGCGGCGCAATCCGAGTGGCTCGAAGGGGTTGATGTCGGCGGGGTCAAGGCCGGGATTTTCGTAGAGCGCCCACATTGCTTTGGCGGCATCCATCGCCGAGCCGCCGCCGAGTTCGATAATCCAATCGGGTTCAAACGCGAGCATTTTTTCCGCGCCCGCAGAGATAGTCTGCACCGATGGTTCGGGTTCCACTTCGGCGAAAACGCCCGTTTCCATACCGGCATCGTGCAGATGTTCGGTAATCAAATCGACAAAACCAAGCTGCATCATCATCGGGTCGGTGACGATGAATGCGCGATTGCCTTCAATGACATCCAAATGGCTCAGTGCATCTTCGCCAAATACAATTTCGGGGCTTCTGAAATACCACATCGCATTACTCCAGTGGGAATTCGGTGGGAATGTAAGTGCAACAGAGAACGAGTTGGTTGGCGGATTTTACATTTTTCATGATTTTTGCCATGTTGCCGGTGAGTTTCAATTTGCGGGTGAGCAAGGCTTTCATCGGGTCTAATCCGTCGTCAATCACTTCTCTGAACGCTTTCACCGTCCCTTTGATGGTAAATTCGGGTTTCAGTTCATCTTTGCTTTTCAGCACCCGTGCCGAGCGGCATTTGCCGTGCCACAGGTCAACGTACATATAAACTTCGTGGTCAAGGGTACTACCTTTGGGGTCAACCACAAAACAAATATCGCCTTCCCAATTTTTGGCGGCTTCGGCGTAGGCTTCGCTGTTGTTTAATTCTACCATCAATTGTTTAATCCATTCATCGGTACCGAACTTAATCTTCTCTGACATACTGTTCCTCCAGTGAGCATCTGATAGGTTTTAGAGTGGGTGACGCAACGCGTTATGTTGGTATTGTATCCACAATTTTGAGCCATGTCAAAAAAAAGGATGTGCAAGCTAGAAAGTGCTTGCACATCCAAGAATTGGAAAAAGATTATTATTGCCCGTAAATTTCCGTATCGGGACGGAAGGCTGCCCATGCGAACCAAAATTGGTTAATTGATTGCACAGGGGAGAGTTGCTGGCCGGCAAGTTCGCCGCCGGTGGCTTCTCCAAAGATATTCCATTGACTGCCGGTTTGGTCGTCTACAAAATTTGTGCCATCCCAAGTGAAGGTCAATTTTTGCCCGTTCAAGTTCGGGTCAAACACGGTTGCCGCACCGACATCGCGCGAATCGGCGATAGAACCGGCATCTAGCGCAGAGGTTGTGCCTGTTTTCCAAAAAATCACCACATCTTGCCCGTTAACGCTGTCTTCTACCACTTTTTCCGCAGCCAGCACATCGAATGGATAGGCTCGCGCCGTATCGCCGACGGTAACCACCACCACGCGGTCAACCGCCTGCAACCGGGGGTCGGGAATGTCGGCGAAAAGGAAGGGGCGCTGGTCAGTATCATATCCGCGATATGGATTTTGTCCGTATGGGCGGCTGAACCCTGTATTTTGCGAAAGCACCTGCGCGCCGGGGAATGCGGCTTTAAAATCGGCGAATGAGACCAACTGAGTGGGAATCATTTCCAGTTGTGTGCCCACCATTTCGCCCACGATGGCTTCGCCGGTGACTTGTTGCCACCAACTTTCGGTTTGACGGTCCCACATAATCAAATCGCTATTGCGCAGTTTGCCCGATACCCCAAAATCATACACTGTGCCGTCCACGGTTCGTTTAAAGGTAATGGCAGAATTGCACAGCGGGCAAAAGGTAACTGCCACCGGTTCACCGGCAATTTCATCGTTTGCCACTTCGTGCCAGATTAAAATTTGCAGGGGGTATCCTTTTGTTTCGCCATTGTATGACAGGGCGAAGACCGGTTCTTGGTCTGCCAGCCATGCTGATGCTTCTTCGATGGTGACAAATTGGGGCTTGTCGATGGGGGGGATACCGTCGCGGGGAACACCACCGGAGAAAATCTCTCCGTAATTGACGGTATGCAGCGAGAAATCGGTCTTCCAATATGATTCGAATGGCCGAACAGGTTCATCATCAAGCAGTGGTTTGCCATTTTTGGCGACATTTGCCGCCGAAGCAGGGGTGTCGGTGGGTTCGGCGGGGGGGCTGGTATCGGTTGCGGCGACCGTGACGGTGGGCGCGAGTGGAATGTCGGTGGGGGTAGATTTTACGGGTGCAGAGGTAGCTGTAGCAGCCGTTGCGCCCGTCGAGCCGCCACATGCCGCCAACAGCAATCCGAATGTCAGCAAAAATATCGTTAGTACGGGTAATCGAAACATAAAATACTCCTTAATTTTATTTGATGTGTGGCATTGATGCCATATTACTGTACCCCAAAATTGAACTATGGGCTGTATGCTGGCTTACAGAACACCTTCCGGTTTGGACAAATCCGCTTTTTCGTCTATTATCTCCCAGAGTTAACAAAAGGAGACCCTAGTGAAAATTAAATTAGTATTGGTAAGTATGTTCATTTTTGGATTGGTAGCATGTAACGCTCAACCTGCTGCCGCACCCACCGAAGTCCCGGCTGCAACAGATACACCTGCCGCCGCCGTTGACCCCACCACCGCCGCACAAGTTGGCGAACTGCTTTCGCCCGATTCCGGTCAACCCCACCAGTTGGAATTGTCCGACAGCATGAAAGAAATGTACCCGGAAGACCAAATGCAAACCACAGACAGCGGTTTGAAATATATGGTTGTGCAAGAAGGTAACGGTACAAAACCGCAAAATGGTGAAGTTGTAAAAGTCGATTACATCGCCCAGTTGGCCGATGGCACCGAATTTGACAACTCATATAACAGCGGCCAGCCGATGGCATTCCCGTTGGGTGAAGGGCGTATCATCCCCGGTTGGGACGAAGCCGTGGGGCTGATGAGCGTTGGCGAAAAAATCAAAGTCATCATTCCCCCCGAATTGGCATTTGGCGCGCAAGGCGCAGGCGGGGTGATTCCTCCCGATGCAACCCTGTATTTTGAATTGGAATTAGTTGACATCCTTCCCGGTTCACCGGCAGACCCCACCACCGTTGATGATGCTGATTTTACAGTATCCGATAGCGGCTTAAAAACCTACGACATCACCGAAGGCGACGGTGCCACCGCCAATGCCGGCAAAATTGTCACCCTGCATTACACCGGTTGGCTCACCGACGGCACAAAATTCGACAGCTCGCTTGACCGCGCCGAACCGGCAACCTTCGCATTGGGGCAAGGGCAGTTCATTCCCGGTTCCGATGAAGGTATCGAGGGGATGAAAGTCAACGGCTCGCGGCAAATGGTTATCCCCGCTGCCAATGCTTTCGGCGAAACGGGCATTCCGGGCTTAATCCCCCCCAATGCCGATTTGATTTTGGAAGTGCAGCTGTTGGACGTGCACGAAGGCTCGCCCGATGCTCCCACGGCGGTGAATGAAAGCGATTACACCATCACCGACAGTGGATTGAAATATTACGACTTTGTCGAAGGCGACGGTGCAACCCCGCAGCCGGGGCAGACGGTTACCGTGCAGTACACCGGCTGGCTCACCGACGGCAAAAAATTCGACAGTTCGCTTGACCGTGGCCGCCCGTTTGAATTTACACTGGGGCAAGGGCAAGTTATCCCCGGTTGGGATGAAGGCGTTTCTACCATGAAAGTCGGCGGCAAACGTCAATTGGTCATCCCCGGCGATTTGGCATACGGCGAAAATGGTTTTGGCGGCGTCATCCCACCCAACGCCACATTGATTTTCGAAGTGGAGTTAGTGGACGTAAAATAAATTTATTGAACAACAAAAAAAGCCCGGTTTGCGCCGGGCTTTTTTTTGTGGGACTGATTATCTATGCCGACACATCTGCCGGTTTGTTCAAATTTACCAACAATCCTGTTTCTGAACGGGAAAAGGTCAACCCATTTTCTTCATCGTAATCTACCAACACGCGGTCGCCGGGCTTGAACGCTTTGCGCAGAATCTTCACCGATAGCGGTGATTCTACCTGCTTTTGCAGGGTGCGGCGTAGCGGGCGCGCGCCAAATTGCGGGTCAAACCCTTGTTCGGCGAGCCATTTTTTCTCGGCGGGGGTCAACTCAATTTCAATTTGATTCTCTTTCAGCCGTTTGGCAATTTCTGCCATTTGCAGGTCAACAATTTGCAAAACCTGTTCCTGTGTTAATGTGTGGAAGATGATAATTTCGTCGATGCGGTTTAAAAATTCCGGGCGGAAATGCTTGCGCAGCGCATCTTTGGTATCGCGTTTTATCTGGTCATCGTGCAGTGTGCCTTCATCGCCCCGCGCACGGAAACCGAGCGTGCCCCCTTTGGGCCCAAATTGTGTGCCCACATTGCTGGTCATGATAATCACTGTATTGCGGAAATCGACTGTGCGCCCTTGTCCATCGGTTAGCCGCCCGTCTTCCAAAATTTGCAGCAGCGCGTTCCAGACATCGGGGTGGGCTTTTTCAATTTCATCGAACAATACCACCTGATACGGGCGACGGCGCACGGCTTCGGTCAGTTGTCCGCCTTCATCATAGCCTACATAGCCCGGTGGTGCCCCGAACAATCGGCTGACGGTGTGGTTTTCGCGATATTCGCTCATATCAATTCGTAGCAGCGCGTCGTCGTCATCAAATAAAAACCACGCCAGCGCTTTTGCCAACTCGGTTTTGCCGACGCCGGAACTGCCCAAAAACAAGAAACTGCCGGTGGGGCGGCGAGGGTCTTTCAAGCCGGAACGTGCCCGGCGGATGGCATCGGAAATGGCGTTGATAGCTTCATCCTGTCCGATGACACGCTCGTGCAGGCGTTCTTCCATGTGCAACAATTTGTCAGATTCGGTTTCCAGCATGTTTGAAACGGGGATGCCCGTCCACATAGAAATTACATCGGCAATATCGCTCACTTCTACCACTTCGTCCAGGTTTTTCTCTTCTCGCCATTTCTGATAGTTTTGCTCAAAATCCGATTTTACCTGCAGCCGTTCGACTTTCAATTCTGCGGCAAGTTCCCAATCTTGGTTTTGGGCGGCTTCATTTTCGCGTTTTTTCAACTGAGAGAGCTGTTTTTTCTCCGCTTTCAATTCCGGCGGCATCGAGTAGATGGCGATGCGCAATTTTGAGGCGGCTTCGTCAATCAAGTCAATTGCTTTGTCGGGCAAGTGTCGTTCGGTGACATACCGATGCGACAGCCGTGCGGCGGCTTCCAGCGCTTCGGGGGCGTAGGTTATGCCGTGGTGGGCTTCGTAGCGGTCTTTGATGCCTTGCAGCATCGCAATTGTTTCTTCCACCGAGGGTTCATCCACATAAACCGGGGCGAATCGCCGTTCCAGCGCGGCATCTTTTTCGATATATTTGCGGTATTCATCGAGGGTGGTTGCGCCAACGCATTGCAGTTCGCCGCGGGCAAGTGCCGGTTTCAGCATGTTGCTGGCATCCATAGCGCCTTGGGCTGCACCCGCGCCGACCACGGTGTGCAGTTCATCAATAAACAGGATAATTTCTCCTTTGGCGCGTTTGATTTCGTCAATGGCGGTTTTTAGCCGCTCTTCAAATTCGCCGCGGAACCGCGAACCGGCAATCATTGCACCCAGATCAAGGCTGATGACTTTTTTGCCGAGCAGTATTTCCGGTACGTCTTCATCGGCGATTTTCTGCGCCAGCCCTTCGACGATGGCGGTTTTGCCCACGCCTGCTTCGCCGATGAGGATGGGGTTGTTTTTGGTGCGGCGCGACAGTACCTGAATGACGCGCAATATTTCGTCATCCCGCCCGATGACGGGGTCAAGTTTGTCTTCCAGCGCCTTTTCCGTCAGGTTGATACTGTATTTTTCCAGCGTGCGGAATTGGGTTTCGGCGCGGGGGCTGTCTACCCGTTTGCCGCCGCGCATGGTTTGAATGGCATTCAGCACCGCGGGGTGGGTAATGCCCATTTGGTTGAGCATTTGAGCGGTGGGCGTACCGCGTTCGGCGACTATGGCTAAAAATAGGTGTTCGGTGGAAATATATTCGTCTTTTAGGGTTTCGGCTTCGGTTTGGGCATGGTCAAGCACCCGTTTCAGCCGCGGGGTGATGTACACTTGTCCCACTGCCATATTTGGCATCATATTCACTTTTGGGGCGCGCTGCAAAATATCATCTACCCGTTCGCGCACGGCTTCCGGGTCTATACCCAACTGGCGCAAAATATCGGCAACCACGCTCTCCGGCTGTTCCAGCAGTGCCAACAACAGATGTTCGGTGTCGGCTTGGGCGTGTTTGTATCGCTGTAAGATTTCATAAGCGCGCATAGCGGCATCTTGGGCACGCTCGGTAAAACGGTCAAATCGCATCATAAAATAAGTGTCCTTTTTTAACTATTGCGCAATGATACATTACGCATCACAGAAATTATACCTTTTTCTGCGTGAAGATGCCACTTTTTTTCGTTAGAAGTATATTAGAGTTTTTTGCGGACTTGTTTTTTCCACAGCGATTGCGCATTTTTCCACAGTCGCAGCAGTATTTCGGTTATGGGGATGGTGGGTTTGCGAGAGATGTGAGGGGTGGGAAAAGGGTCTTCGTTGAGGATTTTGGCATAAGCATAGGCAACCAGCACCCGTGCCGAAGCGATGGTTGGGGCGGCGATGAGTGCTCCCAAAATGCCGGCGGCGGTTGCGCCAACGATGACGCTTGCCATTACAAACAGTGGGTGCAATTCAACGGCATCTCCCAAAATTTTGGGGACAATCAGATTGTTTTCTACTTGCTGGATGAGCATATATGACCCCATGACAACCAGCATAAAAGTAAGGTTTCCCATGGGCAGTACGATTGAACCTTGCACCAACGCCACAAGCAACGCCGGAATGGCTGCCAGCACGGGCCCGATATTCGGCAGAATCTCCATTGCCCCGGCGATGACTGCCAGTGCAAATGCACCGGGCAGCCCGATGATTGTGCCGATAATCCATGTCATTACGCCGATGACGACCGCCAGAATGAATTGCCCGCGGAAGTAAGCGCTCCAAATGGCTTTTATGCGGCGATGAAGCTCTCGCATTTCGGTGCGGTAGGCGGGTGGGGCAAAATTGATGAAGGCTTGAATGAACCGGCTGCCGTCGACGGTGAGGTAGATGGAAAAGACGAATGTCAGCATAAATGCCAGCAGCGATGACGCGATGGTTCCCAACACGTTCGATGCAACCCCCCACGTAAATTGTAGGGTGGTCGGAATGGATGCGATGAGGGTGTCAACGGAGGGGATAAATTGCGTCGGCGAGATGTTGTTCAGTGCATCGAGCGCCGGGTTGATGGAGGTTGATAAATCGTAACTGATGCCGAAAAGTTGTATCATACGCCACGATTCAAGCGTGTTGCGCAACCATGTTAGCGTTTGCTGTACCAGCGAAACCCAGTCGATGTTGATATCGCCAAAGGCGTTAAGTACCGCCGGAATGAGAATCAATGGGAAAAGGGTGAGAAATAGCGCCAATAGCAAATAGGCGATAATGACCGCCAATGCTTTGGGGATGAAGAGTTTTTGGTTCAAAAAGTTGACGACGGGGGCAAGCAAAAAGGTAATCAAGGCGGCGATGATTAAAAAAGGCAACACCGATTGGCTTAAAATCAGCACGTAGATGAAGAATAAAGCCAGCCCGACGGCGACGATTCGTTTAGTGGAGGCATCCCATTGTGTGTTCATTGGCGGTGTCATTTGGGCGGGTAGCGTCTTTTGCCCGATTTTCTGGTTTTCAATGACGGTGCGCCACGGTAACTGGGCGCGGTGATTTCGATGGCGGTACACCGGCCCACATCTAGCAACCGCGATTTGAGGCGGGGTGCGAGTTGTCCGGTTTCGGCCATGGTGATGATTGTGGGCAGTCGCCCGTTGTAGCGATAGTTGAACAGTTGGTATAGTTTTTCTTCTGCCCAAGGGGTAGCGCTGTGCGTGCCCAAATCATCAAGCACCAACAGCGGGGCGTTTTTTACTTCTTCAAACCGTTTGTCGTATGGGGTGATTGACTGCGGGCTGAATGCGGCGCGCAGGTGGTCGAGCAGGTCAGGGACAACGACAAAGAGCGCATTTTGGTTGTTTTCGGCGAAGTGGTTGGCAATAGCCGCCGCCAGATGGGTTTTGCCGCAGCCGTATGTGCCGGTGAATAGAATCCAGTCTTCGGGGTGAGCCGCGTATGTTTTGGCGATGGTGAAGGCTTGTCGCAAATTTTCGGCTTGGGCGCGCGGCAATTCGTGGGTGCGCAGGTCGAATGTCTCGAAAGTTTTGTCGCTGTGCTGCGAAAGAGTAGACAATTCTGACATGAATTCCATGCCGCCGCCGCGAAAATCGGGAGCGGTGATGTGGATAACTCGCGCCAAGTCGGGGTCAACCAGCCGCGAGCGGATGCGCGGGTCGATTTCTTCCAGTTTATGGTTGGTGGTTACCACAGTTGCCAACCGGGCGTTGTAACGATGGTTGAACAGTTGAAAGAGTTTTTCTTGCGCCCATGGGGTGGCAGATTGCGTGCCGAGGTCGTCCAAAATGAGGAGCGGCGCGTTGCGGATTTGCTCGAAGCGTTCATCATATGTGGATGTGCTTTGCGGGCTGAATGCGGCGCGCAGGTGGTCAAGCAGGTCGGGGACAACGACAAATGGGGGGGGTTTTTCGTTTTGGAGGCGGTAGTTGGCAATGGCCACTGCCAGATGGGTTTTTCCGCAGCCATACCCGCCGATAAAGGTT
>Ga0114931_10001623_pt1 | contig 28659 bp, 25 predicted proteins | sample 2SBtaG_FD_89579 | JGI IMG/M metagenome (GOLD analysis project Ga0114931, IMG submission 89579) | Deep subsurface microbial communities from Kolumbo volcano to uncover new lineages of life (NeLLi) - 2SBTROV14_V59a metaG | ecosystem: Environmental > Aquatic > Marine > Volcanic | place: Kolumbo... | reverse complement strand
TGAGAGGAATATGTATCGACTCTTCTTCGACACAGAGAGTCGAAGAAAATTTCAAAATATTAGCAACTGGCTCACCCCATCAGAAAGTCAGGTGAAAAATGATTTTCAACTAAAGAAGATCTACGATCTTAGGATGTTTGCAGAGACTTTCCTTGGTTTTCCACTCGTTCTAAATTACACATGGCACGAAATTTGGAGGCACTATTCTGAGAAGACTTTTATTGATTGGGATTTTTGGAATCCACATTTCAATTATATGGATTTCAATAAATGGCATGAATACATTTTTGAAGAAGACAACATGACTAAACCAGCCAAATTGAAGGCAGTTACAGATCAGTCCATCTTCAAGGTCCAAATCTTAGATCGATTAAGAATTGAATTTCAAAAGGAACGCAATTTGATATCCAGATCGTCGTATCCTTCTCAGTCCAATCAAGGAGGAAATCGGTTACTTCCAGAAAATTTCCATGACATTTCAAAGATTTGGTACTTGTTCTCCAAACTCACGGGGACTATATCAAATCTTGCAGCAGAGGAATTCAGGCATACATTCCCTGATTTTACGATTGGAAAATTGATGGGGGCAGAGATCACTGACCTCAAATCACAAAGAATTGAGGGACCAAGAGGTGGGGTAAAATATAGGTACACCTTCAGGATATATGGACTCTCGACTAATGTGAAAATAAATATTGCAGACTTGGTAATACTTGTTCCATACGAATTGAGAGATTACAAAATCGTTGAGAATTGGAAGATTCGAATCGAACAGATGGATTGGATAGGAGATGAAAACTGCTATGAAATAGAAACTGATTTGACCTCAACCGATGTTTTTGGCAAGTTCCGCGAGGTCCTGAATCAGGAGGATTCAATTCAGTGGTACATATACCCTACAAGTGGGGATTACTGGACATTCAAATTATATAATCGCTCGAACGGATTTCTATCACTCCGTAATGTCGGAGACTCTTGGTTAGGTCAACGTCTTTCTTATTTGTGGAGCTTGACACCTGAAAAAATACGTCCTCCAACCAATGAGAAGCAAATTGTTGATGCACCAGAGGTATATCTTTATCTGCCAAAATCACTGTCATCAATTCAGCCTATCAACCCTGTTCACACTCTATTTGAACACAGGAATTACATGCCTAATGAATCTCAAAAACGTGCTATACTGCATGCCCAAAATTCTCTTCTGAGCTTTATTCAAGGTCCTCCCGGTACGGGGAAATCACAAACTATATCTACGCTAATCGATGAAATTCTCAGAAATAATGAGGGTTCAGTCAGGATATTGGTTACTGCGTTTTCTTACCAAGCTATGATCGTGATTCTTGACAAACTAAATTCGATGGATACATCCGCTCCTGCTAACCAAGTGGAAAAAATCTTCCTCCGTTCAAGTAGAATGGAACCAGTTGATGGAGCTCGAGATCTGGTACGTGACAATCAGACTTGGAAACTTGATGGAAAATCTCGAATTGTCACTAAAAAATCCACTCTATTGCAACACATTTCCAATAGTTTCGTACTCTTTGCAAACCCCCATCAGATATATCATTTTCTCCAAGTGAAAGGCAGAAAGCGGTGCATTCCAGAGGGCTTTGGCTTTGATTTTATCATATGTGATGAAGCGTCTCAAATGCCTGTTGATCAATTTCTTGCCCCGATCCTACTTATCAAAAAAATTGAATGTAAACTTGTATTTAATCCTGAAGTAGATGAGGAAGGTAAGTTAATAGATATTCACAACATTGGGATTCGAACATCAACGAGTTTTGAAGATATGACAAAAATTGTCCTCGTTGGTGATCTTAACCAACTCCCACCAGTACAACCTGTCAAACCTCCAAGGAAGTTAGAAAATGTGCTTTCAAGTATTTTTAGCTATTATATTCAGCACATGAATTTCCAGTCAATACAGCTGGAAGTAAACTACCGGTCACATGATTTAATTGTAGAATACACTCGAGCTTTGGCTATCTACGCAAATCTTAAGGCACACCCCAATAATGCAAGTAAGCTCATTCCCGGTGATGTAGAAAAAGTTGATGATTCATTGATTCGGGATATTCTTGACCCATCGAAAGTACTTGTGTCTCTCATTCACAATGATCAATTTGACACTGCAGTATCAGAACTGGAAGCTGATCTCACTATTGATCTAACCATTGGATATTTCAAGATGGTTTCTCCTTCCTCGAAAGATGAAGAAAAAGAATTCTGGAGAAATCAAATTGGAATTGTCTCACCACATAACGCCCAGGGGAGGATTATTATTCGCGGCGTTCATTCGAGATTGATTGAAGAAAATCTTACACATTTAAATTCGAATGAATTGATGATTGAACTTCGAGCAACTATTTTTTCTGTGGAGAAATTTCAAGGGTCTGACCGGGATTGTATAATTGGAACTATTGGAATTTCCTCAAAGATTCAGTTAGAGAAGGAAGAGGAGTTCATCTATGAACTCAACCGTTTCAATGTTCTCACGTCAAGAGGCAAATCCAAAGTTATTTTCATAACCTCACGAAATTACGTTGAATATATCCCTAGAAAACGGGAGGTTATGAAACACGCTGCAAAGGTAAGAAAGTTTGTGAAGTTATGTACAAAACATAAGAGTATCAACTTTGAAAAAAATGATATTGACATGTATTATAGAAGTACTAATTGATATTTAATTTACTACATAACTGCTAAGTGTATATTAATCTCAGATTTCATTCCATTTGTTATAGGAATTTTGTAATTATATTATACCAAATTTAAGATTCTTCCACAAATGCAATTGCATCGCGTGGACAGATCTTGACACAGGCAGGATCTCCACCACACATGTCACATTTGTACAGTGAGTACCTCTTCACAGTCTTCCCTGATTTTAAAGATACCATCTCCCGGTCTTTATTGGGGGAGAGAAAGATTGAAGCTTGTCCGTGCATTTGTTCGCAGGCACGGATGCATTTCCTGCAAGAAATACACTCTTTGTAGCCCTCGGGTGGGTTGTTGAGGTGGATCTTCACAACATTATGCTCATCGATGGTCATAGCATCATATGGGCATGCAGGGTAGCAAGGTGGATTTTCACAGTGTCAGCAGGGAAGGACATCGACCGCCCCTGTGTCTCTTCCATTGGTTGTAATTGGACGGTGGTTCACCTTGATAGCAGACATCAGGGGATTCATCACTCCAAATTTCTCATTGGAACACGCTAGTGCACAGAGGTCGCATATTCCACAATCTCCCTGCTTGATCTCAAGTCTCCACCTAGGCATTGATCTGCACCTCCAAGAACTTCTGAATTTCCTTCTGCTGCTCATCACTCGGGATTCCATCTTTCGACCATTTTCGAGTCTCATAGTACTCGGATAGCATGTTCTCGTATTTGTCCCGCTCAATTCTGTGACCTTTTGCAATTCCTGCGGTCGCAGCTTCATCCATGTATCTCGCAGGGGGGTAATCATTAGCTTTGGTCACACCACATCTGAGATTGAACACCCTCTCGAGGTTCCTCATTCTGTCTCCTATAGCACGGTAGTTGTCAATCGCAATGTCACTTGCAGTCTCGACCAGTCTTCTGAAATGCTCATACTTCAAAAGGTGAGGTGAATTGAAGGAGTGGGTGACAAACCTGCATATCCCCAATCCATCTCCCACACCATAGATGGATTCGTGTGTTGCTACGATCCATCCTTTGTCCTTGTAGCTTGTAGGATTTGTGTCGACTGGCTTGCCATAGATCTCCTCGGTAAGCTGGTTGGGAAGATCGAAAATCTCCAACGTAGGTCTACTTCTGAGGTGGTCTGCACCTCTTGATGCTGTAGCAATTCCTAAAGCAAACGCCTTGATGTACCTGCAGTCATGCGGATCAGATTGTGGTAGCCCTTTTACCGCAATTACCATCTTATTAGCCTCTTCTGCGTGTTTTCCCAAGAGCTTTGCTGCTTGCGTGGACTCAGCAATCAGATCCCCAATTCCTTGTCTGTATGCAGTCTGGAGCAGGAGATTCTGCATGAGTGCAAAATTACCAAATTCCAGCTTCTCTGAATACTCCTCTGGCAACATACCTCGTTGGCTGAGCTCAATGATCCAAGGAATAATCGTACCCGTACTTGAAGTGTCAAGTCCGAGGTCATTACACATGTTATTCAGGACAATGACCTCATGCGCGGAACTTATGCCTGAATTAGAACCAAGAAGTCCTACAGTGGAGTACTCTGGCCCTTCACCCCCTTGCACATTGGCGTGTCTGCAATGGACGACACATGCAGCACAGGCCATTGCTCCTTTTGAGAATTTATGGAACTCCTCTGCCTTTAATGACCACTCGAATTGAGTTTCGGTAGAGTTCTTAGTTCGAATTGCTCCAAGAATGTTGCTTGGTTCGTAGAGGAGTGGAGTCCCAAGTTTCCGCAGGGTCTTGACGACTTTTGATGCATTGAGGTAGTCCTTGAGTTCTACAACCGCTTCCATGAATTGCTTGGGATGTTTGATTTTGATCCCCCCCGTACCATTTGCAACAATTGCTTTGAGGTTCTTTGACCCCATTACGGCACCCATTCCACCCCTAGATGCAGAGTTCTTCACTCGGTTGATGATGCAGGCAAATCTGACCATGTTCTCACCAGCAGGTCCAATGCATGCTGTCTCAACAGCATTACCTTCCACTTTCCATATTTTCTTCTGAGTTGTCTGGGTGTCAAGTCCCCACAGGTTTTCTGCACTTTTGATCTCTACTTCTCCATTCTTGAGTAACAGATAGCTAGGCTTCTCAGCCTTTCCAGTGATAATAAGTCTATCAAATCCTGCATATTTCATCGCTGGTCCAAAGAACCCACCACAATTTGAGTCCCCTAGTATATTGGTTTCTGGGGATTTACCTGTCACAGTGAATCTTGCAGCATTGGGTGCAGCAGTGCCTGTAAGCAGTCCATTTCCAAAAATGAGCACATTCTCAGGGGATAAGGGATCAATCCTTTCAGGATGTGGCATTGCTCTGGCCAGTTCAAGTGTATTTATTCCCCGACCTCCAAGAAAATGTTGGACATCTTCTCTCCGTGTTTTCTCAATTGAAATCTTCTTTGTTGAAAGATCAATTCGAGCCGTTTTTGCTATAATTTCTACCACATATTTCACCCTACTTTTTGCTTTCATATATTTCTGAAAATAAAAATGTGTCGCGATTATTTCCCAATACCATAATTTTCATACAGAAAATTGAAACAGGATAAAGCAACCAGTTTCATTTCTTATAGTATCAGTTATTCGTGATATACTCGGAAGTCATTTCAATGAACTAAGTGTTGAAATATTCATCGCACCGAAATCATTCATGAAAGTCAAAAATTTGGCCATTAAGTCGAAGATCAAGGATGAACCAGGATTGCCTAAGAAATCAGTAGACAAACTCATAGTTAGCTATTCTGGAGCAGAAGGGGACTACAATACCTATAGAGCAGAGAAGAAGAACAACACACCAAATAGAGCACTTCTCCTTTTTCCAGAGGAGATGCTACAAACCCTAAGGAGTGAAGGATGGCCGATTCGACCAGGGGATCTGGGAGAGAATATTACCACCAGTGGAATAGAATACGCTGATTTCAAAATAGAGAACAAATACAAGATTGGAAGTACGGAAATTGAAATTACTGAGGTCTGCAACCCATGCAAAAATCTCGCTTTTCTCCCCTATGTAGGAGACAAGGTGTCTGAGTTTATTGGAACCATAAAAGGACGTCGAGGGTGGTACGCAAAGGTTGTAAAAGAGGGAGAAATTCGGGCACGAGATACGATTCACGTACTATAGGATTCAGTTCAACACTTCGGTAGAAAACTCAAGTGCGCGTCAGGAAGACTATCCGCAAATTATTAGTATGGATAAGATTCCTAGGAAGACTTAAATACCAAAATTGTCGAATGTGCATAATTCAGGTGAGAAAGTGCAAGCGGAAGAACGTTCTACGATGATTAGCAACTACCTTAATACGATTATCGAACGAGGAAGTGATTTGAGTTATCTCATATCCAAGAAAAAGAACTCAGATAAAATGATAATGTACTCCTTAATAGGAAGCAGAGTGACAGTTGATATTCCCTACAAGAATATGCGGAGAGATGAGAGGGTGAAATTCAACAAGGAATTCAATGGAGAATTCCAGAAAGCAACCTATGCTTATACCAAAGAAGCATCAGTGGAGGAGGCGAGTGAAATAACTGATAGGGTATTTTACAAGGTCTTCGGTGCAGATGATGACTATTCAATTGATATTGAATTTGAGCTAGATTAGTCCAAAATTACTATGACTTAAACTTCTGACATATTCGGTTGAACGAAGACTCATATATCCTTCTTCTCACAGTGATATATTAGGCGATAAGAATGGATAAGAATAGAATCATGCCACTTTTTCCTCTGGTTAAAGGAAAGACATCAAAACAGGCGCATGCAAAATTTCCGATCATCAATGGAAAAATCACATACGAGCATGAGCATGGAAGACAAGGCTTCTTCGGAAAGGCTAGTCACCTCTACCACAAGAATCCACCCACGAATTTCACAAAGATCGAGGGGCCATTCAAACCAGAGATGCTGAACACAAACAATCTTCCGGTACCCGACAAGGAGGACCCAAATGCAATGCCCGTAACCATCATGGAGAACAATGACCTGAAGATTAAAGTTTCTATGATGAGCAAACCCATGCCGTTTTACTATAAGAATACAGAAGGGGATGATGTCTGGTTTGTACACAGAGGTGCAGGGAAGTTTGAATCCGTCTATGGTTCATTTACATTCAAGAAGGGAGACTACATCGTCATCCCTAGGGGTACAATCTACAGATTTGTTCCAGAGACAACAGACAACTCTTTCTTCATAGTTGAAAGTGCTGAAGAGATGCAAGTTCCGGACAGAGGATTACTTGGACCCAATGCATTGTATGACACGGCAATGATAGAAACTCCAGAACCGGGAGTAATAGAAGACGGAAAAGAGTGGGTGATCAGATTCAAGAGATTCAATCAATATACTGACTACACATTTCCGAATAACCCATGTGATGTAGTAGGATGGACGGGGAATGTCACACCTTGGAAACTTTCAATTGAGGACTTCAGACCGATTAATTCGCACAGGTATCATCTGCCACCAAGTGTTCATACGACTTTTCTATCCCAAGGATTTGTCATCTGCTCATTTGTTCCCAGACCGTACGAAACTGCGGAAGATGCACTGAAAATTCCATTCTATCACTCAAATGTAGAGTATGATGAGGTGATATTTTACCATGCCGGTGATTTCATGTCTAGGGACGATGTCAAACCAGGGATGATATCTTTCCACCCCATGGGATTTACGCACGGTCCTCATCCTAAAGCCCTGAAGAGGATGTTCAAACAGGACAAACCACTTACCCAAGAATATGCAGTGATGATCGATACCCGTAATCCGTTAATGATCACGGAAGCAGGATACAAGATTTGTAATCCAGAGTACCAAAACAGTTGGAAAGGAGCTAAGTTCGAGGAGTGACGTCATTCTCCTATTTTGTTGAATAATCAGTTGTAAGCTTGTAAGAATACCCCAATTTTGGAATCAGCTCAATCAGCCGAGATCTCTCACTTCCTTTTAAACCCTTCTTGTCAAGCAGGAAAGACATATCCTTACCTATAGATCTTTCATAGACTTTTCTCAGAAAAGCTTCATCGAGCTTATCAGAATGATATTTGGGGATCATATGCGCAACCATGAGCATTTTTGCATCAACCCTCTTGATGAATGCAGGAGCATAGTGCCCACCACCAATTCCAATAAAGCTGGGGATCATCTCCTCTATGGGAGAGGTATATACACGTGCGACATCAGTTATAGCCTTAGCTACAACTTCAGTGGCACGAAGATCCGCCCACTCTGTGACCGAGCCGCCAGTTTCCATAAATATTGCAGGTACGTCTAATTCAGTTGGACCATGATGAGTGACCTCCAAACCTACCCAATACTCATCCAGATTAGCTTGAATCTTATACTTCTTGATGGAATGATATGCTGTATAGAGTGCGTATGCAGGTGCGATACCAATGGAATGGGAGAGACCACTACCTATTGTGTCCTCTCCCCAGTTCCCGAGTGGGTGTGCGAGCAGAGTTTTCTTTCCGGATTCAGAGCTGTGTTTCGATGCAAATATCACCAAATTTGTGTCGAGGAATCCCTTCATGAAGTCCACTCGTATATGTGATACTGAAATTGTGAGGATGGCAATCTGCATATCTTCTGTGAACTCTAGAGAATAACTCCCTTCCTTCCATGATTCTGGAACAGAAATCTCCTGGGGTTCCCCAGGCTGTAAAATTTCTCGGATAGTAAGTTGCATGTTCATCCCAGCTTGATCCAGCTCGGACACAATTATGAGAACAGGAGCGACTATCTTAAAGCTCATAGTACCATGTCCTTCGCGATACTTTTAGCGTCGAAGGTCTTGAGATCGTCATAACTCTGTCCTGTACCAATATAGAGAATAGGACGCTGAATTGCATGTGTCACAGAAAGAGCCGCACCTCCCTTGAGATCAGCATCCATCTTGGTAAGAATGACTCCATCAATCCCTATCCTCTCGTCAAAGGTCTCGGCTTGTCGGATGATATCATTTCCAGTCAGCGCGTCCCCCACAAAGAGCTTGAGATCTGGTTCTGCAATGCGTACAATCTTCTCCAACTCTCGGACGAGATTGTCATTATTCTGCATTCTCCCAGCAGTGTCAACAATAACCACATCGATGTCCTTGGATATCGCATGGTCGATGGCATCGATGGAGACAGCTGCAGGATCACCACCATACTGGTGAGATATTGTCCTGATCTTAAGATTATTACCATGCTCCGTGATCTGATCAATTGCACCTGCTCGGAATGTGTCTCCTGCTGCGAAGACGACTGTGAGCTTGTTCTTCTGCAATAACCTTGCGAGTTTAGCCAGTGATGTCGTCTTGCCAGTTCCATTTATTCCTAGCATGAGAATGACATATGGTTCTTCCTCCTCCTCCCTCTTCTTCCTTATGTCCGCTAAGAGATCAAAATCAGAGCCGGGAGGCGTGAGAAGTTCCTCTATAGTTTCTCGGAGGCTCTCTTGGATGAAAGGCCTGATGTTCTTGAATCTCTCGTGCTCATGCTTGAGCAACTTCTTTTTCAAATTATCTCCGATTGTGAAAGCAGCTTGGCTTGCAACCTCATTCTTCATCATAAAGTTTACTAATTCATCGATTGGTTTCTGAAGTGATTTCTCGTTTAGTTCCTTGATCTTGAACTTCTTAATGACCGCTGAGATTCCCTTTCGGAGTTTATTGAACATCAGATTTCTTGGAATTCTTGGCAATTATATAGATTGTGAAGGATATCTAAGAATATTTTGTTGGATCAGGTGCAATTCCCTGATTCCTCTGAGCCATCATCATCTGCTGGAGTTGTAGCTTTGTACTCTCCATTTTTTCAATTTCCTGATTCATCTTGGTCAGGAGATCAGAGAAGCTTTTCACTCGTTCCTCAAGTATCTTTACTGCCTCTGGAATCGGTTTTGAAACAATTGCTCCTGCACCTACATTGACCAGAGCATTCTCATAATCAACCACTTTTGTCCTGAGATAGATGTTCCCAGGAAGAGGTAGGATAGTTGTGTTGGAATTCAGTGGATTATCCAGGCCTCTAAGTGTTGAGATAGTCCCTGAAATCTCCCCAATATATTCCGTATATTGTATTTTTTGTTGTTGCAGACTGGCAACCTGTTGGTCAATGATCTGAAGTTGCGATTGAACCTGTTGCATCTGTTGATCAATATCTGAAGGATTAAAGCTCACAGACTCACCTTGGAATGATGAAACCCTCTTCATCAATATCTGCAAATTCAGGTGTTCTCGCTTGTGCTACATCATCAATGATTGTGATTCCACCCTCTTTTGGAATGAAGATGTTCTTTCTACTGACAAGATGCCTGCTTCCGACGACAGAGTACATCTTTTCAAGAGCTTCATCCTCTTTGAGAGTACGGACATCCATGCTGATAGGGATCTTCTTCCTACCCTTTTTATAAAATCCGGAGATTCTGAATATCTTTAGTTCGCTCATATATTTCTCCCTGCTTGATGTTCATTTAATAAGTGATCGATATTTTCCAAAGAATGAGATGAAGATAGAATAATATGATTAATTAAGGTGTTTTCTCAAGGAATTGTGGATGTTAGTTTTACCTGTAAAGGTTTTGGATATTAGAAGCACTGAACCAGTTGCAATGATTAGCCACAAGACCGCCTCGAATCTTAAATTCAGGCATACAATGATTATCAATATTAAGAATGAATTTACAGATAAGTCCTTTACCGCTACACCAGTTGTGGCGGAAGGGATGATTGAAGATGGAGTGATAGGGATTTCGCAGTACGACTCCGAATGGCTCAACATTAAGGACGGAGAGAATGTTGTCGTCTCCATACGAAGATCTCCGGTAAGCATAGATTACATCAAAACAAAAATGAAGGGAAATAACTGGAGTCAAAATGAGATCTATGCAATTACCAATGACATCTCTAGGAGGACTTACACCAGCTTGGAAATTGCTTCATTCGCCCTTACATCTCAATTTCAAGGCTATTCATCGCAGGAGACTGCTGATTTTGCCAAGGCTATGGCAGAATGTGGAAACCAATTTGATTTTCAGGAGAAGGCCTTTGACAAACATTCGATAGGAGGGATCCCCGGGAATAAAGTCTCTCTCCTCATTGTCCCAATAGTTGCAGCAGCAGGTCTGCTCATACCTAAGACTAGTAGCAGGGCAATCACCAGCCCGTCAGGTACAGCAGATAGCATGGAGGTACTGGCAGATGTTACATTCAGCCCCGAAGAGATGACCGAGATCGCACCTAAAGCACGGGGGATGATTGTCTGGAATGCACCGCTCAAGCTCTCACCGATGGACGATATCGTGATAGGAGTCAAGAAATTCCTCGATATAGATCCGCAGGAACAGATGATGGCATCTATAGTCTCCACTAAGATAGCGATGGGTATTGACAACATGGTAATTGATGTTCCTACAGGAGCTGGATCCAAGATGGAAAACCAGAAGATAGCCCTTGATTTCGCTCACAAGTTCATTGGGCTGAGTAGGAGGGTGGGAATCGATACAGAGGGCATGCTAACTCTTGGAAGTCATCCACTCGGACGCAATATTGGGCCGGCACTTGAAGCCAAAGAAGCCCTAGAAATACTTGAGGGGAAGATCAATGAATCGGTATTAAACAAGAGTGCCGAGTTGGCAGGTACACTCCTAGAGATGGGAGGTCTTGCTTCCCCTTCCAATGGTGGGAAAGTTGCCAAAGAAGTGGTCAAGAGCGGAAAAGCACTTTCCAAGATGCAGGAAATAATAGAGGCTCAAGGAGGTGAGAAATCCATTAAATCAAGTGATATTCAAATTGGAGCCTACTCTCATACCATTAAATCAGCTCGAAATGGGTATGTATATGAGATCAAGAATTTAGTGACAAAGAAAGTTTGTGCCGCTGCTGGAACACCTAGCACGAAAAGAGCTGGTTTGGTCATCCATGTCAGAATGGGTGATTTCGTCAAGAAGGGTGATTCTCTCATCACCATCTATTCTGACTCTGAAACGAAGCTGTCCTCAGCCATTCAAATTGCGACCAACAATACGCCAGTTGTCGTAGAAGGAATGGTTCTGCGTCGAGTTAAGCTCGAAGGTTGAGGTTAAATATTTGTATTGATATATACAATTGTGGATATTGATCTTTCCCAATTTGGAGAATCCATCAGAATTGTCAATCCTCAACTATCAACGGACAGCCTGACTGTTGACGAGATTGCTAAGCAAATTCAATCCGATGAAAAAATCAGAGATTTCCTGAGAGAACCAACCCTCCTTATCATCAATGATGCTCATCGAGCAACTCCAAGTAGTGTGGTAACAGAAGCACTCCTCTCAATAGAGGAAAATAGAATCACTAAACTTGCGATTGCAACTGGGACACACTCTCCTCCTTCAGAGGTGGAAATTGACAAGCTAGTACGCGGAAAAGCGAAGAAGCTTCCTCTTCTTGTCCACAGTGCTCATGAGAAATTGAAGGAATACACATATTGGGGAAAGACAGACAGAGGTACAGAGGTGTATTTGAACAAAATCATTGACAAATTTGATCGCATACTCTGCATCAATTCGGTTGAACCACACTACTTTGCAGGATATACTGGAGGAGTCAAATCAATAATACCCGGGCTTGCATCTTTCAAAACTGTGGAGAAAAATCACTCATGGGCTTTGGACAAAGGGAGTGCACCCTGTAGAACAAGTGGAAATCCACTCTATGAGGACTTTTGGGACGCCTTCGAGCTTCTCAAATCTAAGAAGGTCATGGGAATTCATCTTGTGCTTCTCCGAGGTGGGATTGTAGGACTGGCAAAAGGAGAATTACGTAAATCCCAAGAGGAGGCAATTGCAATTGCGGACAAAATATACACCCATTTCTTCGATCACAAGGTTGACCGCATTATCAGCATTATAGATCCCCCTCTCAATCGCTCCTTCTACCAAAGTCAGAAGGGACTGGAGAATACGAGAGCAGTGCTCAAAGAGGGTGGTAAGATTCTACTAGTGTCAAGCTGTCATGAGGGTATAGGAAATACTGCTTTCTTTGATACACTTGAAAGGCTGGGTTCAAAGGAGGAGGTTATCCAAAGTTTGTCGAGAGAGAAGTACAATTTTGGCGATCACAAAGCTCGAAAGTTGGCAGATCTCGCCAAAATTGCGAGTATTTACACAACTGCAGAATTGAGCAGGAAGGAGTTGAAGACGCTCTTCTTGAATAAAATTGCTGAGAGTGAAATACAGGATTTTATTCGGGAAGGCGTAGAAAATAACGAGGAAGTTGTGGTGTGTTTTGATGCAGGAATGAATGTACTTGCATTAAACAGGTGATTCAAGAAAGGTCAACCTTTGTTATCAAAGATAATAACCTAAATTCGTGAGAGAATCGCTCCGGTCGTGAAATGCAACCACCTAGGAAAAATACTATATAATTATCCGTCAAGCAAAATTGACGAGTACCTTATTTTGATTGAAATGAAATAATAATCAATGGCACTACAATCTCTTCCTAGTCCTGCAATTGAGATAATTTCTCTCATAAAAAAGGAGGGGACACTCTCTTCACGTGATATTCTTGAGTGTTTTAAAGACAAACACCAGGAGAAAGCAGTGAAATATGCCATCCGTCGATTGCTTGAGAATAAACTGATACATAGAGTCCCAAATCTATTGGATATGAGAAGCGTTTACTACAGATTAGCTACTCCTGATGAACTTTCTGAAATTAGGAGCTCTATCTCAGAATCTATCTCACAAGAGATAGAGGATGCTATTGCTTGAGTGAGTACCTCACCATCTTGAGGTTTCCAAATGAAGCAAGAATGTCGCCATTACCCTCCTCAGCCAAAGCTAATTTAGTATCTGCTTCATCCTCACCGAAAAGAGAGATCCGTGTAATGTTAGTCAGAGGACTGAGGGCAAAGCCCTTGTGCCTCACGAAGAAGAAATTATCGTAGACCCGGTTCTTAGCAACAACTTCTTGGGCTAACCTAAGCTCATCTTCATTCTCGGAGAAGAGGAGGAATAATTTATCGGTTGCACCCAAAGCCTTTACGAACGGTACAACAAGCCCTGTTACCGCGTATATATCTTCATCTAGACCTTCGACGAACTTCAGCATACCTTCTCTGAATCTCCTCTTATATTGTTCGTCAAGACCATCAGGAAGCATATTTACACGATTTTCATCAATCTCGAGCTTATCGTAGAGAACTTCGGGATGGGATTCTTTGTGGAATCTGAGAATTTCGTCACGAACTTGCCACGAATGTCCGTTGCGACAGGTAATATGACCATCAAAGATCTTCTCCTGATTGTAGTCACCGACAAGTTCGTACTTTCCTTCAGGATCTGCCTCGTCACAGCTGGGACAACGGAGCAAGTTGATGATATCTAGTTTCACACCATGACATTGACTTCCACATTTATGAGGATTGGGACTATGACCTCTTCTTAGATTTTTTCACTCTTCGCACCTTCTTCTCCGTCACCCGAGGAGACCGGTACTTTCTGTCCTTGACCTCAATAGGGAATCGTATCTGGAAGTAGAGAAGGAGGATTGAGATCACCAGATTTACGGGTTCAATAGTCCCGAATAGGGAGATGATGATATTTGAAATAGCAGCTGGATATATCATCAGGTGAAAAGGTGGAAAATCATTGAAAATGGCAAAGAAAGTGACTATTGAGCCGATAAGCACAATTAAGAAGAGTGTAAAAGCGAGAAGATCTACATCAAGTCCTTTGAGAGAGATAAAACCTACAGTCAAGCCTGCCAACCATATCTGGAGGAAGAGGAGGAGGAGAAAAATCTTGTTAGGGGTTGAGAGTTCTACAAATTCCATAATTTCACCCAGTATTCTTCAGGCCTGCAATTACAGAATTTACCGTCGGGATTAAACCTTTTAGATACTTTGTATCTCTCTTATTCCGCCATTGTTTTAGGAGGGAAACCTGAAGGATACCAAGCGTGTCTAAATGAGGTAATCTCTCCTTAATAGCTGCTTTCAATCCAGGCATATTCTCCATTAATTCTTCTTGCTTCGTTATCCGCAAGATCACTGATTTTGTGAGTTCGTACTCCTCATGCATCTTGGGAAGGAGAGGATTTGCATCCATATGGCACAAGGTAAGATAGACGTCCATGAGTTTGAAATCGATTTTGATGAGCACCATTTGGATGTACTCGATAAGTGATCTGAACTGCGGCCAGTTCTGGAACATCTCCTGTAGGAGATCTGCTCCACTCTGTTCGATGTACTCATTCAAAGCAGTTCCTACACCGAAGTACATTGGGAAAATATTTCTACTCTGATTCCATGAATGAATCCACACTTTATCGTCGATATTATTGGGGAAGTCATCCAATTGGGATGATACACCAAATATCTCAGTGATGATATCAGAGGGGGTGGAATGGACGAATAAGTCGACCATTAGTGGTGAAGAGAGAAACTCGAGGTAAACTTGAGAATTTCGCTCTGCAATCCTCTCAAAGGCGATTTTGTACTCCTTCCGCGGGGTGGAAGGATTCTTAATACCCGGCATGAATTTATCTGTTATTGCGTGAAGAAGCAATCCATTTGCAATTTGCTCAAGGTTCAGGGTAGTTAATTCAGGGTTTGAGAAGAGCGAGGAGAGGATTTCACCATTTTCCTCTACTTTGAGATTACCTATCGACCCTGAAGGTAGTGAGAGAATACCCAGACGAGCAGAATGGAATCCCCGAGATACTGAACTTCCCCTACCAAGAAAGAATCTGGGACGAATATTGAAGTCCCCAAAGACATTGGTAAGTTCCTGCTGTAAATTGAATATAACAGAGTGAGCCTTGAAAAATCCCATTCTCTTCACACAATTCGTGTAGTCAAGATAGATCTCTTGGACGTATCCCCGCTTCTGGAGATGATCCATGTAGTTAGAATCCATGAAGAGGCTCTTAAAGAATCGGGATGAATTTTGCATCGCACGGTAATTAGAGAAATGTGGGACGATATCTATGGATGACTGCTCACCAAAGAGTGAGAGGTTGAGTTCCTTACAGATAAGAAGAAAGCCTAGAACCTCAGACTCATCTGCACATTCTTTGATGATGAAACTCCCTATTGCACGAGGAGAGATTTTATCAATCACCTCCTTGATGATGAGGAGAGATTCAATGAAAGAAAAGCTTTCATGACTGAGCTCCTCAAGGAAAGTGAGGATTCCAAGAGGCCTTCTTGAGCTAATCTCATCTCGCATGCATAGCATTCTTTGAGAGAGAGTCATTTCTTCAAGGTTTCCAATAGATGCAAAATTGAAGACCTCAGTAAGAATGTTGCGAATAACAGAACCTTTCAGGGAAAAATCTATGCTCGCAAGGTGAAATCCAAAGATCTTTACCAGATTGATGAGGTCACGCAAAGGACCATTTGCGACCAGTTTAGCACGGTGCCTCTTAAGAGAGTTTTGAATTAATCTAAGGTCACGTAAGAAGTCAATAGATCGTGGATAAATGGGACCTTCACTTACACCTTGATGAGTCTTGATTCTCAGCATCTCATCATTCTCTGTGTTCAACTGTACAAGCGTATTCTGCAGTTTTCCGCGAATAAACTCCAATTTCATACGATAAGATTGTGTCTTGTACATTCGAGACAACACAAAAAGATCTGGTTGTAATTTGGCATCTTCTTCAAGACTTTTCCGCAAATCTGGGGTGATCCCAATCACCTGTGTTGAGTTTGATAATTGAGCGATGAGTTCATCCACTTTTTTGAGATAGATCCTGAGGCACAACTGCTTCTGCAAGATAATTGTGCTAAATGTGTCAGATGGATCGGAAAGCGTCTGTAGCTCACCACCAATGAAAGAACCAAGGCTGATGAATGCCGGAACTCTATAGTCGATCTTTCCAGTAGGACTATTCTCATCATCGTAGACGTATGAGATTACTCTGGACATCTCATTCACAAGAGATGATATTGAATTGACAATTGAAGATTCAAAGTAGTACAGTAACGATCTCGATCTACCAAACACAGAACTTTTCTCCTCACGCAGACTTTGAGACTGCCATAGAAGAGTAATATGGTACTTAATGGTATTGTGATATTTCTTTTTGGTAAGATCATCGATATTGAGGTCATCGAGTTTCTGAACTGTATGGTAGATCGACCTGAGATTACTCTCCATGGTATCAAAAATTCCGCCAGTTGGATGTTCACTGAAAACCAGCTTAATTGAATTTAAATCCAGTAGACTAATGATGTCCGTCGCTCGAAGTCCCAGCTTTTTTGCATGAAGTACTGCTGAGAGGAGTGAGTTTCCGGACGCATCTTTCTTTTCGCTCACGATGATCCTAGTGATATGGCGTTCTTCGAGAATGAGGACAAGCCTGAAGAATAGGGAGAATGCTTTCACCATTATCATCAGATCTTTGTAAGGAAGGGACTCCACTAATTCACCTAGATCTGAGACTATATGCTCAGACTCCTCATTCTCCCTGTAACTTTTTGTAAGTAATCTGATAGTTTCCTTCAACTGAAACATAGGTCTTCCAGACTGTTCAATCAGGACTTCACTGAGCACATCTGAGATAAGTTGGATCTGATTTGAGAGTACAGAGCCATCATCACGCTCTAGATCGTTCATTGAAATCAAGTACCTCAAACCTCATAAATTTCTGAAGATTAAGAAATTTGTTTATCGCGTACTTGCCTAGTGAATAATTTTCTACGAACTATTAAGAATGCGACAATTAGACCGACAATGCTCAATCCTCCTGCACGGAGATTTTCAGTAGAATTGGGGCTCAGTTCAAAATCGAGGAAAACAGATCCTGCAAGTGCTTTATTGACAATAACATTTGCATCGTGTGTAGGTCGATCATCCCAGAAAGCGAGCATAATGCTAATAGTATCACTTGGTTGTACAGAGATATCTGCTCCTAGAGTATCACCTGACGACATTTTTACAGAAAATTCAAAGATCAAATTACTACCGTCAGAAGTTTGTGCTCCTTCTGTATCTTCAGTCCCTCCAACTGCAGTATCATTGATGACCTTTAAAGACTTTGTAAGAAGGTCTTGGGAACCTGAATGAAAGTAATTAACGAGAACCATATCATCCGGGCTCTCGTCAGTTCCGTGAATTACCTTGTCACCATTCCGATCAAATTCGATGCCGAAATAATCGTGGGGTTGGGTGGTGTTGAGATTGATCACATCATTCGGTCCATCATGGGGGATTATTGCAAGGAAGTAGATACGTGAAGTCCCAGTAAGAATACGGAAGTCCACAGTAACTTGGTTTTGCATGTCAATCTGATAGTGGTCAGCCGTTGACCAGACATCATCAATTTTGGCATCAATAATTGGGATAGAGTTGGCAGATTTGACGGGAACCACAAATAATAACGCGAGAATAACAACTGATTTCCAGTTCACAAGACTTATGTAGGGAAGAAACTAAAAATCTATTTTGGTCTGGCACATATCTGTTCACTTATTCAGTGCATAAAAGTAGAAGATATTTAGGATAAAAGCAGAATTGTACATAGTGGATTTTACAAGGACTGGTGAGTATTTCATGAATGACTTCGAGCTCAATAACCTCATCAGATTTCTCTATGGGCTCTCAATGCTTGAATATCAGCTATTTGAGGAGATCATGATACTCAATAATCCCACGTCAAAGTACCTCATGGAGCGATTGAACAGGCGGAATATTGGGATGGTAAACAAAGCACTCCGGCACCTGTCAGAGATTGGGATAATTATCAGGAGCAAGGTATCTATAGAGGACAGGACTGGTTTCCACTATACGTATACTACAAAGCCCTTAGGTGAGATTAAGACCCAGATAAAGGAGAAGGTGGAGAAGTGGTATACCGAGACTTCTGAGAAGATCGATAAATTGGAGGACTTCTACGATTCGAAATTTGAAACTGTTCCGCTTGAATAATCACTTGTATTACTTTCAGACTACTCCACTGGACTTATTAATTCAAGAATTATAATGGATGTGTGCCACTGGAGGTCAATGCCCCATTCAAACCGATGGGAGATCAGATCGAAGCTATAGAGGAATTAAGCCAAGGCTTTGCTTCTGGAATGAAATTCCAAACTCTTCTCGGGGTGACTGGTTCAGGAAAAACATTCACCGCAAGCAAGGTTATTGAACGTCTGAATAAACCAACTCTGATAATAGCTCACAACAAGACACTTGCTGCACAGCTCTATGCTGAGTTTAAAGAGTTCTTCCCGACAGCCGCAGTAGAGTATTTCGTCTCATTCTACGACTACTACCAACCAGAGAGTTATCTTCCTACAAGGGATCTCTACATTGACAAGGATTTTAGCATAAATGACGAGATTGAGAAACTAAGAAATTCGACTACTCGGTCTCTTGCAGAAAGGCAAGATGTCGTTGTAATTGCATCAGTTTCTTGTATTTACGGAGTCGGACTACCAGAAGTTTACAGGGAAATGGTAATCAGGCTCGAAGTGGGGATGCAGATCGAAAGGCAGAAATTTCTCAGATCTCTTGTCGACCTGCTCTACACAAGAAATGAATATGAGTTAAGACCAAGAACCTTCAGATCCAAGGGGGATTTTATAGAAATCTACCCGATCTACCAAGACGAGACCATTCAGGTGGAGTTCTTTGGAGACAAAATTGAATCCATCTCTATTAAGGATCCAGTATCCGGGAAGAGGCTAGAGGCGGTAGACAGAATCGCTATCTTCCCTGGGAATCAGTACCTAACACTTGACGATGTAAGAGAGAGAGGAATAGAGACTATAAGGAAAGAATTAGCGGAGAGACATCATGAACTGCTCTCTGAAGGGAAGTTGCTCGAGGCAGAACGACTGCTACAGAGAACCAATTATGACATTGAGCAACTTCAGGAATTTGGACATTGCAAAGGGATAGAGAATTACTCCAGACACTTTGACGGTCGTGAACCCGGAGAACCCCCATTCACCCTCATTGATCATTTCCCAGAAGACTTCCTCCTTATAGTTGATGAGAGTCATGCAACTTTACCACAGGTAAAAGGAATGTATGGAGGTGACTTCTCGCGGAAGCAGAATCTTGTCAACTATGGGTTCAGATTGCCAAGTGCCTATGACAACAGGCCCCTGAAATACGAAGAATTTGTGAAGAGAATGCCACAAACTCTATTCCTTAGTGCAACTCCAGGAGATTACGAACTTGAAAAATCAGAGCATATTGCCGAGCAGATTATCAGACCAACTGGACTTGTTGAACCGAAGATAGATCTGAGAAAAACTGGCAATCAGATAGACGATGTCATCATTGAAGTGAAGAAAAGAATTGACAGAGGGCAGAGATCTCTGATCACCACATTGACGAAACGAATGGCAGAGGATCTTGCAGAGTACCTTGTTGACGCAGGGATAAAAGCAGTCTACATGCACTCTGACATCGACACACTCGAGAGAGTAGAGATTCTACGGAAGTTACGAGCAGGGGAAGCGGATGTTGTGGTGGGGATCAACCTGTTGCGAGAAGGCCTTGACCTTCCAGAGGTAAGCTTAGTTGCGATCTTAGATGCAGACAAAGAGGGTTTCCTCAGATCGAGAAGGGCGTTGATACAAATTATGGGCAGAGCATCAAGGAATGTCGAAGGAGAGGTGATCCTCTATGCAGACAAGATTACTGATTCCATTCGCTCATCAGTTACTGAGGTTAATAGGAGAAGGAAGAAACAAGAGAGGTACAATAAGGAACATGGAATTATACCCAAGACTATAGTGAAGGGAATGAAATCGGTCTTCGATATTCTCAGGGAAGACAAACTCTCCAAGTATACAGTAGATCTTGAAAATGATACAGATGAGATGAAGAGGGAAGATGTCAATCTCCTGCTTGATGAGCTTACAGAAGCTATGCGAAAAGCTGCAGAAGATCTTGAATTTGAGCTCGCAGCACAGTTGAGGGACAATATAAAAGAAATACGTCAAAAGCTTATGGATTAATTTCCTCGAAGTTCTTTCAAGATTGCTTCAGCACGGTCTGCACGAACCTTACCCTCTGAGATCATACGCTTGGCAACATCATCTACCTCATCACCCTCTGCACCTGCTTGGGCAGCCACATTACGTGCATGGAGTTTCATATGACCCTTTTGAATACCTTCTGATGCCAGTGCTCGAAGTGCAGCGGCATTTTGAGCGAGACCAGCAGAAGCTACGATAGCTGCAAGTTGCTGTGCCTTCTTGATACCCATGATTTTCAGATTGACCTGCGCGGTAGGGTGAATACGTGAAGCACCACCAATTATTCCAAGTGCCAATGGTAATTCAATGGTACCGACAAGATTGCCATCGTCATTTATCTCATACTTTGTGAGAGAAGTGTAGTATCCCATCTGGGAAGCGAAAGAATGTGCGCCTGCCTCAATCGCTCGCCAGTCATTTGCTGTTGCTACAGTGACAGCCGAAATTGCATTCATGATCCCCTTATTATGAGTAGCTGCTCTGTATGGATCTGCCTCTGCAAATGCCCAAGCCTCGAGGATCCCATAAACAACCTCTTCCCCTCCCAGCATCTCCTTATCAAAAACAGCACTTGCTCTGACAATCCTTCGATCTGCGAGGTTCGAGAGGATTCTCAATCGAACTCTCCCGCCAGTAATTTCCTCGATTAATGGAGCTACAGCTTCAGCCATAGTATTGACGGCATTTGCGCCCATCGCATCGAGCGCATTAACAATAAGATGGACAATAAGCATTTCTCCTACAACACTGTCAATCACACGGGTTTCAAGATCAATGGCACCTCCTCCAAATTTTACAAGGATGGGATCCTGATCATTTGCAAGTTGAAGAATCTTCTCCTTCTCTATTTGCAACTTCTGTGCTGCGTAATAAGGTGTATCAAGATCAAGGATCTGAATCTGACCAATCATAATAGAACCGGTGTTTGAGGTCCTGAAACCCCCATGTTCCCGAGTCATTTTTGCAAGATTGGAAGCAGCTGCAACAACGGAGGCCTCCTCAACTGCCATGGGAATAAGTACCTCTACACCATCTACTATAAAATTCGTCGCAACACCAATCGGAATCTGCATTATCCCAATATTATTCTCAATCATACGATCAAAGAGTTGGTAGGGGGGATTCTCAGCTTTGAGTGTTGCCACTTCTTCGTCAGTAAGACCTCTGAGTTCCTTGACTTTCGCGAGTTTTTCCTCGAATGATAAGTTGTGGAAGCCCTTAATACGAGAACTAAAATCGTCCATAATCTGCGGTTATTTTGACATTACTTTAAGCTAGGCATTCCTACTTATCAGTTACAACGGGGAGTGTCTTGATCACCTGTGGTCTTTCAGGTTCCTCGCTGATAGAGGGTCGCATCTCAACTCTAATCGGGGTGGATGGCAGGAAGGAGGTTTGCGCCTGAGCTAAGAGTCGGGCTACAGTATGACCGAAATCTGTCAGATAATACTCCTTTTTGAGATACTGTGCGATAATTCCAGTATCAGTCAATGGTTTGAGATGGTGCACTAGAAGTCCTGTATTCTTCACTTCCAGTTCTTTCTTCAGAGCAGTGAACCGTTTAGAATTCCGGGTTAGGGAGGAGATGATCTTGATCCTCAGAGGATGTGAAAGCGGTGAGATGAGTGATTCATAGAGCTTCTCAGCTTGGATCTCGACGTCGGTAATTGTGTTAGGAACGGGCTGCTTCAGAAAGAGACTCCCAATATCCTTGACAAAATCGTAGTGTCGTTTGAGAACAGTCGAAATCTTCTCCCAGTCCTTGACACAGCTGGAATTCTTGTCAGCATCTTTGGAGTTATTCTGGGAGATCTTGAGGAACTCCTCAAGGAGTGAGAATGCATAAGGGAAATCACCTAATTCTAAAGCATTTGCATACATTGAAACATGCTCTTTTACCCATGTCTTACAATGTGAGCCCGTCTGTGGATGGTAACTACATGTGAATCCATCTACAAGCTGATGAGCTTCCTGTTCAAGTAGTCTTGCAACAGAGTTGAGGTAGTTGAGACGGATATCCTTAGAATACGTCTCCATGAGATCATCCACCTCTTCCTTAAGAGGAGTAAGTTTCTCACTAAGTTGTTCATCCACAATGACTTTGATTTGAGCAAGGAGCTCTTCATAGTTGTCAGACATAGACTATGTATGGTTTCTACGAATTAGTTAATTAATGTTATCAAAAAGATAAGGAAGATTATCAAATTTGCACGGGGTATCTTAAAAGAGCTATAATCCCACCAAAGTTACGAATTACTTCAGCGCTCGGTTGGAGCGAGGAGAGCAAGTACACCTTACCTCCGAAATTCCTTACTTCAGACGAAAGTCTGTCAACCAATTCACGCTCTTCAACAGATTCGTAGAGTTTTTCGTCAAGGATGAGTAAATACTCGATTGCGCCACTTGTGGTAAGTTGCTGTATCTCATTCAGGCCGTACATGGTTTTATCGTTTCCCTTTGCGAGGTTTTCGAGGGCAACCTGCATCAAACTAGCTTCAATACCCGCAGGAATATCCTTGAGGTGACCTTTCAAGAGTTCAAGTAAACCTCTTTCACCAGTTCCTTTTATGTCGACCAGTGTGACGAGTTTGCTCATCTTAACCGATCTCTCTTTGAGAAAATCGTGGAATCCATCCTTGGTGAATCCCGGACCAGCTATTATCAGAGAGTCGATATTTGACTGCTTTGAGAAATCAAGGAGGAATGACAGGATAGTGTCGTAGTATTCTAAGATTCCTTGCTCATGCTGTGCTGCATCAGAGGACTTTCGTGTGATAGAAGGTTCGAGTTCCAGAAGAAGTTTTGTGGCTCTGCTTCCAATCTTGTAGATTGATACACTGTCGTCATCTATGATGGCTGCTACTCTTCCAGTTTCATCACCCACCAACCTTTCCTTCAGTGTCTCAAATTCTGAACTATCTCTCCCCAAGGTGCTAATGCTCAATTGCTGATGCAGTCCAATCTTGAAGGAATGGTATGTATTGAGAGATATAGATTTTTCAGAAGACTTGGTGATTTTCCCGCTAATTCTCAGTGCTTCTGAGAATCCAAAGAAGGCTACCTTTTCTATACATATCTCTAAATATACCTGCTGTCGAGTACTTTTTGTACCGGTTTCTTCCTGTTTAATCCTCCGAGTGGTTTTCGATCCAACTATGTCACCTGGCTTGAGGAATCGAAAGAGTACATACATATCTTCCTCGTCCTCAATGGTAACAAGTAGAGAAGATTTTTCAAATTTCAGCTTCAAATCTGGATCTCCTATATTCTAATAGAGGGTACGACAGCAATTCCAACTGCCCCTGGGCCGACATTTGCTCCTATAGAACTTCCAATTCTAGATTCATAACTCTCTACTACACTGAAACGCGATTGGATTGATTTGTTCATCTCAAATGCACCTTCGAGATTATTCGAGTGTAGAATGGTCATCATAATATCATCTGCTTTGTTGAAATCGTTACTCAATAGTTGTGGGATTTCTTCAATAGCTCTCTTCATTCCACTTGCTCTACCCCCACTAACAATCTCTCCATCAGCAACTCTCAAGATTGGTTTGATGTTGAGAAGTCTTCCACTGAGAAGTTGGCTTCTGTTTACTCTTCCACTTACGTAGAGGTATTGTAAGGTTGGTACAGCTAAATAGATGACAGCTTTCTTCTTCATCTGATCAAGCACTTGGATGATTTCTCGGAGACTGTACCCTAACCTTGCCATCTTAGATGCGGTGATTGCCATCATACCAGTAGCCATTGAAAGGATATCTGTGTCATACACAGTGACATGATTCATCCGGAAATTATTCTTCGCAAGTACTGCGGAGTCGTAGTACTTCGAGAGTTTCCGAGAAATCGAAAGATAGATAGTTTCTTCTCGACTACCGCTAAACACATTGTAAAAATCCCGGGGAGGTGCATGAACTGTCTTGGGGAAATAATCAGAGGTGGAGAGCATCTCGTAAAATTCATTATCATCCAGATCGATTCCAACCTTGAAAATTTCATCTCCAAATCGCACCCTAGTGGGTACACTAGTAAGATTGTACTCGTACATCACATTTGGTGGAAGATCTGTTGCAGTATCGACAATGATTCTAACCATCTATATTACTTCTATTGAGATTGCAGATAAGAAGTTTGCCAATTTCAGAAAGATGAATGCCTACCAGAATTTTTCGTAGTGAATTTCTTCTTTGGGCCACCCAAGTTCAAGCATGACTTCCTCCATGGAGGTCAGCATAGCAGCAGGTCCACATCCATAGACAGTTGCTTGTTCAGCACCGCCATCTTGCCACTCCTTAACCTGTTCCCTAATCATTTCAGCAGATATTCTTCCTGAGAGACCTGGCCAAGCATTTTTAACAGATTCTGGAACATTGTACAAACGAGTGAGAGTATGGACAATTTTGACATGTGGATTAACCTTCTGAATCATCTGAATTTCCTCATTGAAGACAATATCTCGGGGAGTTTTGTTAGAGTATATTAGAAGGAATCTTCGATCGATCTTCTCTTCAGTTGACCACCTTAGCATCGACATCAGTGGTGTTATACCCACACCAGCTCCGATAAGGATGATATCATTCTTCCTTTCCATGTCCATTGTGAAGTGACCATAAGGACCACGTAATGTCCATGACGAACCCTCTTTAAGAGTCCACATGTGATGAGTAAATACTCCATAGAGTTTAATCGTAAGATCTATGTAGGGAGAGTTGGGGGAGGATGCAATAGAATATGCCCTGTTCTTCTTTCCGAAGATTTCCGGAAAAAAGACCATGGCGAATTGACCAGGTTTGAATGTCCATCCTTCAGGTCTCTCAAATCTAAAGGTCTTGACATCAGGAGATTCCTCGATAATTTCGAGGAGTTCAGTCTCCCACTTGATTGCGCGTGGTCTATCTCTTCTCCTCGCTGGTGTTTCCATTTCTGACATCTGAAAGCTACTTCCTTTGTTCCCATTTCATGGGTTTATAATACGATAGTGACCAGTATCATTAATAAATAATGTGAAATAATATCATTGTATATAGTAAAATTCGGACTAGAGAGGATAAATCGCGGGATGAATTAGGAGCACCCAAGATCTAAATATTAACCTAAAAAATATACTTACTGAAGCATTCAATTGTGTAAAATTATTCGAAGTCCTTGGATCTCACAATCGGCCTACTGTGCTGAGTTTTGAGGGTCTTTTCCAAGCTATCATAGTACTGAACTGCTTGGGGATTCATGGTCGCATGGATTTGAGATTTCGCACCAACGAAATGCCTCTGCTCCACGACCTCACAGTTGATGTCCTCTCTCAGGGCTTGAATGCCAGCTTCCCTACACAATGCTTCAATGTCACTTCCGACATAGCCCTCTAGACCTTTGGCGATGACCTCTAAATCCACGTCGTTCCCAAGCGGCATCTTTCGAGTGTAGATGTCAAGGATGTCCTTCCGAACATCATAAGATGGGGCAGGAACATAGACCAATCTGTCAAACCTTCCGGGTCTGAGTAAGGCGGGATCTACAATATCAGGACGATTTGTACCTGCCATGATAACGACGTCACTGAGGGTCTCAAGACCATCTATCTCAGTAAGGAATTGCGAGATGACTCTTTCTGTTACTGAGGAGTCTGAACTTGCACCTCTTCTGGGGGTAATTGAATCGATCTCATCGAAAAATATAACAGCAGGACTTGCTTGTCTTGCCTTCCGAAAGATCTCACGAACTGCCTTCTCAGATTCACCAACCCATTTTGAGAGAAGTTCGGGACCCTTGATGGAGATGAAATTTGCCTCTGACTCGTTGGCAACTGCTTTGGCAAGCATTGTCTTTCCTGTCCCAGGTGGACCATACAATAGAATTCCTCGTGGAGGAGTGATTCCCATTCTCTCAAATGACTCAGGTGTCTTGATGGGCCATTCGACGGATTCTTTCAACTGCCCAATAACAGGATCTAATCCACCGATATGCTCATATTTTACATCTGGCACTTCAATAAACACCTCTCTCAATGCGGATGGCTGTACATCCTTCTGGGCAAGTTGGAAATCACTTTGAGTAACCTCCATTCGATCCAGCACCTCACTCGGAATGATATCCTCGTCCAGATCGATCTCAGGGAGGAATCTCCTAAGTGTATGCATAGCCGCTTCTCTTGCAAGAGCCATAAGATCAGCACCCACCATTCCATGAGTTGAATCTGCAAGCTCCCGGAGCATCACATCATCTGAAAGAGGCATTCCCCTTGTGTGGATTTGAAGGATTTCGTACCTTCCGTCAGCGCTTGGAACACCTATCTCAATCTCTCGATCAAATCTACCGGGTCTTCTGAGTGCAGGATCAATTGCGTTGGGTCTGTTTGTTGCAGCTATGACTATAACCTGTCCCCTACTAGTAATACCATCCATGGAGGAGAGCATCTGGGCAACAACTCTTCTCTCAACCTCACCAGCTGTTTCATCTCTCTTAGGAGAAATGGCATCGATCTCGTCGATGAAGATGATGGTTGGTGCCTTTTCCTGAGCTTCCCTGAAGATCGTTCTGAGCCTCTGCTCACTCTCTCCGTAATACTTAGACATAATCTCGGGACCGTTGAGGGTGATGAAGTGAGCCTGTGATTCATTGGCTACTGCACGGGCAATAAGAGTCTTACCTACACCGGGAGGACCGTGCATGAGAACTCCTTTTGGAGGGTCGATACCAAGTTTCTCAAAAAGCTCAGGGTGTTTGAGAGGAAGTTCCACCATCTCTCGAACCTTCTGGATGATCTCGAAGAGACCTCCGACATCTTCATATGAAATCCTCGGTCTGTTACCTATCTTGTCCTCAATAGGTTTGTCTGTTACCTCAACCTGAGTTTCAGGAGTGATAACGACAATACCTGTTGGCTTGCAGGAAGCAACAACAAATGGCATAGCTCTACCCAGAACTGGGATCATCACAGTGTCTTTCTCGGAGACTGGTTGTCCAACCAATCTCTGTTTGACAAAGGCCTCAAAACCGTAATCCAGATTAATGTTCATCTGCCCAGGGGCGAGGACGACGTTGCTGGCATTCTTGTGATTTGCCTTCCTGATCACGACCTTGTCACTAATAGATACGCCACAATTCTTTCTAATGACACCGTCCATTCTGATGATGTTTTTCTTGACATCTTCGGGATATGCGGGCCATGCAATTGCTGCGGTCATTCGCTTCCCTTGGATTTCAACGATATCTCCTGTAGAAATACCTATATTTTTCATGTCTGCAGTATCAAGGCGAATCTTGCCCTTGATCACGTCTCTCTGCTTGGATTCGACTACCCGCAGTTCGACAAAAGGCCGCGGATCATCATCTGGCTTGGGGCTTGACATGTTTCTATTCTAAATTGGGGATTCCTGCTTTTAAATGACTAACTTCACTATCACTATAGACTCTTCCTCCACAGAATCAAAAAATGCTCTTAGAGAATTGATACTCGATAACAAAGTTAAAATCATTAGGACAAAATTATCTATACGAGAATATGATTGAGAAGAATTCTACCAATGCGTACGTGTTCCTCAACACGAAGGTGGGCCAAGAGAAGAATGTGCTAGATAAAGTTCTGGAACTTCCAGAAACTATCGAGGGAAGAGTTACGATTGGACAGTGGGACGTTGTGATGAAGGTCAAAGTCCGTAAATACGAGGATCTGAGACCCTTGGTGACAAATCGGATACGATCTATGGACGATGTCATTGAGACATGGACAATGATTGTAGCAGGGGACTAAAGTATCAAACTCAGCTCATCTCGAATTCGAGTAAAGTAACTATCTTTGATGACCTCTTGGAATTCTCCATCAAGTACGAGAGATCCCTTCCGTATGACAAGGAGCCGATCTGCTAACCGTTTGGCTTGGAGGAGGTCATGGGTGATCCAGAGCAGGCACATATTGTTCTGCTTCCAAAAATCGGAAATAGTGTTCTCCAACCATATCTTGGACTCTGGATCAATAGCTGATGTCGGCTCATCAAGCACGAGT
>Ga0114931_10001622_pt1 | contig 28711 bp, 22 predicted proteins | sample 2SBtaG_FD_89579 | JGI IMG/M metagenome (GOLD analysis project Ga0114931, IMG submission 89579) | Deep subsurface microbial communities from Kolumbo volcano to uncover new lineages of life (NeLLi) - 2SBTROV14_V59a metaG | ecosystem: Environmental > Aquatic > Marine > Volcanic | place: Kolumbo... | reverse complement strand
TTTTTCAGAGCCGCGACAGTTAGGGAGCGGGTGATTGCTCTTTCGGAAAACACTGGCGGAGACCTTGGCACCCTTCGTAAAGATGTGTCTGGTCGTAAAGATGTGTCTGGCACGTTGTCCACGCCCTTCGAAGACTCAGGGCGTGCCACCCGGCCGATGCAGGACTTAAACATTTGAAGGGGATGAAAAGTCTGCTCGAACTCAAACTCAACGACACAAAGGTCACCAAAGCCGGAGTGAAAGGATTGCAAGCTGCCCTACCCAAGTACAAAATATCGTGGAATGACAATCCATGAGTGGATGAGAACTTCTTGAAGATCCCAACAACTGGTTTCCCGTGCAGCGAATCCATTCCAACAGCAAAAAAAAACGTACAACCCGCAAAATCCATTCCTTCGTCGCGGTTGTTCCTGGATGTTCTCGTGCACTCCTCTGCCGGGCGATATGTTGTGAGATAGACTCAACTAAGAGAGTTTTTTTTACTTGGAACGAGTTCGACCTGTTTCAAATCGTGTGGGGAGAGAACCGAACGTGTACGTTATCCTGGCGAAAACCACGACTGCCAACATCGCTGGAGAAGTCTGGATGTGGATGGCAATCGTTCTATTTGGAACGGCGGTGATCTGTTTTTTTGCGGGAGTTTACTACGCAAAATTCTCGGTCCGCTGGGCTTGCGAACGTGCGAAAAGACAAGTCCAATCCATGTACAACATGGTTGTCGATTCGATCGACGAGGCACAGGAAAACTGTCAACTACTCGAATCGTTCTCGAACCTGAAACTCTCGGAAAACCAACTCGAAAAATTAGAAACACGGCAATCGGGGTTTCTGGAATCTATTGCACGTCTTGTCTCACCAAAAAAGGACGATGCGGAAGAAGAAGCCAATGAGGAAGAAGAGAAAAAACAGCAGTTTGTCGCCCAACTGGAATGGACGCGCACGCCGGAAGATCCGCTGACGGGATTACCGAACCGAACTGCGTTCGAAATCAATTTTCTTTCGCTCTTAGAATCTTGCAGTCAATCGGAAGTTGAAAGCGGCTTGGTTCTGGTGCAAATCGATAAGTTGGAACACCTGAGATCGCGTTTCGGAAATGAACCGATTAAGCGTTTTGTCAAAAAAATATCGAGCTTGCTTTGTTTGTCGCTTCGAGATGAAGATCTGGTTTGTCGATGCGACGAAGGACGTTTCGCAATTCTCATCCCCGCAATCGACAATGAATCTGGCCGCGAGTTGGCGGAAAAACTACGACAATCCATTAGGCAGTTTCGCTTCCGCGTCTGCGAAAATGGTGAAGAAGTCCTCGTGACAGCGAGTTTCGGGTTTACTTTGTGTCACGGCGATGACAATACCGAGGTCGTGTTCAACCGTGCTTATAGTGCTCTTTCAAAATCGCAGAAGAAAGGCCGTAACCAACTGCATTGTTACGACGGCCAAACGATGCAACTCTGTTCGACTTCGTAAAAAAATTCGTAAGGAATGTGCCTCACGAGAATGACACTGTGTGTCGTATTTGTGAGTTGTGGGTTTGCGTAGCATTTCCTTTTGTGAGTCGTTCCCTGTGTGCCATCGAATCATTCGCCACGTTTCGCAACGGCAGTGCTTCCACAGATTCGTTACAATGACAATCACTCTGCGAGTGAAATCTCAAATGACTCTTTCTCCTTGAAACGACGATCCCATGCCTCATCCTGCGTCATTCGATGATGAGCGGCTTCTGAAAGAGTGTCAAATCTCTCGTGTTCGCAGATCGGGTCCGGGAGGACAACATCGCAATAAAGTGGAAACGGGAATTGTCATCGAGCATCTTCCCACACACACCATCGCTGAAGCCAACGAACGCCGCAACCAGGCGGAGAATAGAAAGGTCGCCATATTTCGGCTTCGTTTGAGTCTTGCCGTTGAAGTTCGCTCAAAAGGTTCAGACCCTCCCATTTTGAGCGAATTGTGGCAAAGCCGTGTTGCTGGCGGAAAAATATCGGTGAATGCTCGACACGCCGATTATCCATCCTTGCTGGCCGAGACGCTGGATGTGTTTGACCATTTTCAATTTGATTTGAAATCGACCGCGAATCTTCTCACAGTTTCTCCCTCTCAACTCGTAAAGTTTATGAAGCAAGAACCAAGGGCTTTCCTCCTGGTGAACTCCCGAAGAAAACAACGCGGCCTTCACATTCTCAAGTAAGCCCTGTAAATTGATCGTGAAACTGTTCGAATGCTGTCTCGATCTCGGAGACGCATTTCCCAGGACGGGATTCTGTCCCCACAGAATCTTTTTACGAATGAAAGAGTTTTCATGCCGAATCGGTCGCGAAACAGCTCGCAGAAACTGACGATCTCGTTGGGAACGCTAGGGGCGATTCTCATCGGCGTGGGAATACTCTTTGTTTTTTGGAAGTTTCGAATGAGGGTTTCACAACTCCCTGCATCTGCTCGATTTGCGATTTTGATGAGCGGGCTTGTACTTTCCTTATTCGGTTTCATCCAGGGTTTGCGTGGAAAGTTGCTGATACAGCCCGAGCTGAGGCAGTCCACAGTCAGAAGGCGAACGCAGCGGACTCATATTTTCCTCGGCCAGATTTGGAGAGCCGTTCCCTGGAAGGGAATCATGCTCGCTCTCTTCGGAATTGGATTCGTGATCTTCTTGCAACTCAAAAGATTCTCCGAGACGTTCACCGTGCTGGGGATAGTCGTCGGCTTACTTTTGGTTGCAGTGGGATTGATTCTTGCAGGAAACCGTCTTCTCTCTCCGCAAGAACGCCATCGACAAGCCGTTCGTCATCGTATCTCACTACCAATACCCGGTGTGATTTTTCTCTTGATGATGTCCCTTCTTTTTATCGGTACTCTTCAAGGCCATTCGAACATGATGATGCTTGTCTTCTGTCTGATGGTTGGGACTTTCGTATTGAATGGCTGGGTGACTTTTTCGATGTTGAAAAATACGAAAGTCGCAAGAGACTTACCGAGAAATGCGATTGCCGGAAGAAACTTTTCGGTCGAGATCACCCTTGAAAACAACAAGCGATTTCTCTCGAACTGGCTGATGGATGTCACAGACCGTATCGAAGGGTATGGAGACGTCATCGAAACCGGGGTTCTGTTTTCGCGGGTCCCCCCCCGCCAGAAAACTTCCGGTTATTACGAATTACGATTGATGCATCGGGGGGAATATCGCTTCGGTCCTATCACGGCATCGACTCGTTTTCCTTTGGGTTTTGTCGATCGTGGACTGGAACATTCCAGCTATGACGAACTTTTAGTTTATCCGCGTCTGGGCCGACTTTCGAATTTGTGGAAGCGAGACATGATGACAATCGCCGAACTCGCTGAAACGCGAGTCTCTCAGCGAGGGGTTTACGACGACGAATTTCACCATATTCGTGAATACCGCGCTGGCGATAACCCCCGCGCAATCCACTGGAGAACTTCAGCACGCAAGAACGAATTGATGGTTCGGGAGTTTTATCAGAATCGCGAACCGGATTTGGTTGTCTATCTCGATCTCTGGATCTCCGAATTTCCCTCCGAGATGGAACTTGACGAAATCGAGAACGCGGTTGGTTTTGCGGCGACGCTCTGCGTGGAACAAATGAATCGAAGTCGCGAATCGGTTGTGAAAATTTATTGCTCAGGAGACGGTCACAAACGATGGGAAGGCCAGGCGAGTCCGATGAGCTACGATTCAGTGCTTTCGATGCTGGCCGTTTTTGAAGCCGGTTCGTCGCAATCGCTGGGACGTATTCTCGAAGAAGGTGCTTCGAAAAAGAATCTGGGAGATTTTTCGATTCTGATCACCACACGTTCTCGAAAAAACGTCGATGCAGAGATTTCGGCATCGACTGTTCTCTCGGTCAAAAATGTCTCCAACCTCAAGATTGTGTCGTCTGAGGATGGGGACTTAAAACGGTATTGTCATTTCGAGTGAATTCAGGAAATCGGAAGCATGTCCTTAAAAAACTCGTTTCAACTCAGCTTGTACGTTACTCTTTGCCTATCGAGTTTTATGCTCGCTTTGTCCGAATCGTTCGTCGGTGGAGTTTTCAATCCGCAATGGTTAACCATTCCGCTAGTGGTTCTCTCGTATCGTTATACCGAGAGAAAGCACCGTTTCCATTTGTCTCAAGTCTGGGTCAACACATTTGGGATACTCGCCGTGGTGTTAACCGGGTTCGAATATTTCCAACAGCAATTCGGCAGTCGTACCGAAACGGGGGCATTTGCCGGTGCCCACCTTCTCGTGTTTCTGACCTGGATTGTGCTATTCCAAAAAAAAGAGAATCGTCAGTATTGGTCCTTGTGCGTCCTTTCGGGATTGCATGTCGCGGTGGGTGCGGTATTGACGAACTCCGAAATTTACGGCTTTTTCATTTTCGTCTATCTGTTTTTTATCCTTTGGACCCTTACGGTCTATTCGCTATTTCGCGATGTCGAGAAATACTCGCATAGCAAAGCTAATCGCGAACCCGATGACGCAGCGGAATTTGAAGACGATTCTTCACAAATTGCTTCACACCAATCCTTACCGGGTTTCAGGGAGGAATCTCGAGACAGTCAAGGATTCGCCTCGGTCCATGTCCTTCGGCAGGAACGATGGATCAATTCCCGATTCGCCTGGAGCGTTTTCAACATGGCCAGCCTGGTGTTGGTCATCTCTGCATTCTTCTTTTTCCTCATTCCTCGGCGATGGATGGGAGAAGGATGGAATGTCGGTAAAAACAGCCTCCCTCCTGCCGCCATCTCAGGCTTTGCCGACGAAGTGCAGTTGGGAACGATGGGCGAGATTCTTACCAGCAACAAACGCGTGATGCAGGTTCGACTCTACAACAACGATACCAACAAAATCATCGATATCCAGAAATACGCCGAAAAACTGGGATACAATGAACCGCTTTTTCGCGGAAAAGTTTTGGATCGTTATTCCAACGGTGTCTGGAATAGCGAATATGGTAAAGGCAGTTTAAGTACCAATTCCAACCCGAATGCGATTTGGCAAACCGATTTGATGGGATCGGATCCCAGGGGCGAAAGGATTCGTCAGGAAATCATACTGGAACCCTTGGGAACAAATGTACTATTCGCAATTGCCGACAGAACCCTCAAGAAATACAACGCAGCAAAAATAACGGGAGAAAAAACGCTGATCCTCTTTGAACAGAGCAATTATATGCTGATAAGACCTCCTCGGGTCGCAAGTGACAAAAGCCTTGCTTACGAAATCTTCGTGCCGAACATTATGAAGAAGAATACGCCGGAAAGCAGCGGAATTCAACAACTCCGGACTGCAAAACTTCACTTGGAAACACCCGGCGCCGAATTCCCGACTCTAAAACGATTGGCTCGACAAATTGTCGAAGATCCCAGTCGATCGTTTCAAAACAATGCTGAAAAAGCATTGGCGTTGACCTCGTTCCTCAAAGAAACAGGTGGGTTTACCTACTCGTTGACGACTACGATTCAAAATCCCCAAATCGACCCCGTTGAAGATTTTTTGCAAAGGAAATCTGGACACTGCGAATACTTCGCGTCAGCTCTGACATTGATGCTGCGAGAGGTTGGCATACCGGCACGAATGGTAAGCGGTTTTAAGGGTGGGAATGTCAACAAATTTTCGGGTTACTTTGAGGTAGAACAGCGACATGCCCATGTTTGGGTCGAAGCCTATCTCAACCAGCGTTGGGTCGTTTTCGATCCCACCCCCGCAGCGCGAGACGATAGTGTCGAGAGTATGGCTCAAGGGTCGGAATCGTGGCGGGCTTTCATGAATTATGTCTCTTTTTTATGGGGAAAATATATTTTGGGTGTGTCGCTGGAACAACAGAACAAAAACATTTACATCCCTCTGAAAGAGAAATTCCTGGAGACATTCCAAGTTGCCGAAGGACGAACTTCATTCTTCGCCCTGCTGAAAGATTTTCTAACGAACAAAGAAAATTGGTCCGGATGGAAGGGCGCACTTCTTGTCCTGGCGATGGCTGCCTCGCTGGGATTGCTTTATTTACTTACCCGAGTTCTCTTAAAGCTCTTATTAAGCCGGTCGGCGAAGCGAGAAGAATATCTGCGGCGAAAAAGAATCGTCGTCGAGTTCTATGAGCGTTTTCGCGCCATCTGTGAAAAAATGGGGTACGTCAGAGAAAAAGCGCAGACGCATTTGGAATTCAGCAATTCCGTCGAACGACAACTCCGTCCGATTCTTCAACAAAGTCATGCCGTGGCGGTACCACAAACCATTACCAGGGCTTTTTACGAAATCCGGTTCGGGAAGATCTCTTTATCGAACATCCAGTTGGATGATATGAAAAGTTCCGTGTTGCGACTGGAACGGGCGATCTCCGATTCCGACGGAAATCTCAAACGATAGAGAGCAGGAAATCCTGTTTTTCCAGGGCTTTAATGACGAATCGCCTCGAACAACACCAAACAGCCGATGGCGATCAAAAACCAATGAACCGTTCGAAGGAATTTTACGGTTTCAAATTTGCGATTCAGACGGTTCCCGATCAAAAGGCTAACAGCAACGATTGGTAAACTCCATAAATAAAACCAGGTCACTTCCCATGTCACTCTGCCTTTCACAGCGTGAATCGCAAGAACGATTATCGTGGAAGGAAGAAAATAGCTTTGTAATGTCGCACGAAATTCCTTCGGCCCCCATTGCCGCATAGAACCGTAAACGATCAACGGTGGCCCGGGAGCAAGATAAACCATTGTTAAAAAACCCGCTACAATTCCAAACGGTGCACAGGCACGATCTGTTTTCAGATGCAGCAGTTTCGGTTTCCAAAGCGAATAGAGACCGAATAAAATCACGACGATTCCCAGAATGATTTTCAACCATCGATCTTCGTTCATTTCCAGGAAATGCGTCCCCATATAAATTCCCACCAAGCCGAACATCACCAGACGCGTCGCGCTACCCATTGCGATATCTTTCCATTGGGTTACCAGTATCGCCAATGCAATTGTAAAAGAAATCATCGCAACCAAAGGTGCCGCTTTTTCGGTACCGATGAAGATAATTAGAAAAGGCATCGAGACCAGCGCATCGCCGAATCCGAACGTCGCCCGAGTGAGAACGGCGGCGAAGATGACCACAAAAATCCAAATGACTGGGACTTCCATTTGCGAATCGCTTTAGAAATTATGAAACGTTCCCAAGAACACGCGATCGACCCGCAAACGATACTGCCGATTGGATAAACCCGCTACATCGTGTTGCAACCCTCGACTCGCAGGACACCTCTTTTTTCCCCTCTAATCGTCAAAGTCGCTAAAACTGCTTCCCTGCGGACGATTTCTCGCAAACGGAATCTGTTCGCCGAACGCTTCATAACCGCTATGACATAGATTTGTAAACGCCACTCCGCACGGCATTCCCGCCCTTATAACTTTCAGGCAGAGTCCGATGAATGTGAAATCCACCCCGGTTGTCGATTCGGAGATGGTTCACACGAACATCCCCGCAATTCCTACCGCACCGCCATTCGGTGAAATCGATCCCCGTCAGGTCATTTCTGAATTTGAAAAACCTTCGGAAAATCTCGAATTACTGAAACGAACCGATTTTTCAGAGGAACTCGAAGTTCGTGATTTTCGACACGATCCGGTGGTTGTCCGCATGCCCCGTTGCACGGTTTGCGGTTTCCGATTCGGTAAAAAAACATTTTTTCTTCCCCAGTTGAATTACAAAGTTCTCACCTGCCAGAAATGTGGAACTGGTCGGCTTTTCCCCACTCCCAGTTATGAGGAAATTCCGTATTTCTATCCGAACGATTATTACGGTGAGCCGGGAGAAAAATTCGAGAAGCGGACTGAATCGGCAACGCGACTTGTGGGAAGCATACACATCAAAAGACTACTTCGTGATCTCCCCCAGGGGAGTCGTGTACTCGATGTCGGTTGTGGTCGTGGGGTTCTACTCGAAGCACTCGCTGACAAAGGATACGAAACTCACGGATTCGAAATATCGAAAAAGGCGGTGCAAGGTGTCGATCCAAGAACTTCTGTGAGAATCGCCAACGATTTGAAGCAAGCGAAATACGAGCGGCACACATTCGACGCGGTGATTCTCTGGCATGTCCTCGAACATTTGAGGGATCCGAAAGGAACACTCGAGGAAGTGCGCGAAATTCTTAAACCCGGTGGAAAACTAATCGTCGCCGTTCCGAACTTTTCAAGCTGGCAGTCAAAATTCTTCGGTCCAGCCTGGTTTCATCTCGATTTACCCAGGCATCTGTTTCACTTCTCTGCAAACGGGTTGCAGGAATTGGTATCTCGGTGCCTGTTCGATTGCGAGAAGATGGATCATTTCTCCCTGAGACAAAACCCCTTTGGGTGGTTGCAGTCGTTTCTGAATAAGAATCCGGGATTCTCTCGAAACCGTCTCTATCGATCGTTGAAAAAGAATGTCTCCGAAAACGACGAAAGCTATGGTGACGATGGAAAGTGGGAGCGATTTCTGGAGCGATTGTCGTTTTACATTGGGATGATACCCGCTCTTGCGTTGAGCGGTATTGCGGCCTTCATGCACCGGGGAGGAACGATCTGCCTGACCGCCTCTTCGCGAGTAAACGAACCGTTCACGCATTGAACTAACTGGCTTGAAGGCGCTCGAACTGAAAGTTATGGCACCGACTTATTGATTCCGTTGATTCAATCGGTACTCCCGCTGCGCCCGACGAGCGTTGGGAAGCGGTGTTTCCGTGCTGGGTGGGTAATACTGGATGTCGTCTTTCAGATAAAAAGCTGACGGCAGCGTTTGACCGCCAATGTTGGTTTGGCATCCTACCGACATTGCTGAGGAGACCAGCAAACCACTCGTGATCAGCAAGAGCGAACACCACCTTTTAGAACGATCCATGTTCATGTTATTTCCTCTTCTACCTTCGATGATCTCTCTGATTTCAACCCGCGTTTCGATCGTCTCGGACGAGTGAAACTCCACGCCTGCGTACAGGGAGTTTGTCCTGTAAAGACAGATCGACCGTTAGAATCGAAATCTTTGGTATTCCCTGCCTATTTTCGAAAAATACCCAAAACTGGCATTTGAACGCCTTCTAGAGGCAGACTCAATAGCGAATTACCGTGTTTTGAAAGTTCGTTGCAGTTCTTCCAATGAGGTAATCCCTTCGGCGACAAGCCTGACGCCTTCTTTCTGAAACGACTGCATGCCCTCCTTTTTGGCCTGAGCACGAATAGCTTGAACCGAGGGCTGGGTGGTGAGCACTTCCTTCATCCCGTCGGTCATCTCCAGCATTTCGAAAATTCCGATTCTCCCCAGAAAACCTGTTTCCCCGCATTTCGCACAGGGGACGTAATCTTCCAATTCGTCGGGATTGGCAGGAGGACGACCCGCGCGATACATCGTCTTCACCTCGGGAGGAATACCCATTTTTTTCATTAGTTGGGGGTGTGGTCGGAAAGCCTGCCGACAATTTTTACAGAGTTTGCGAATCAGTTTCTGACTCACAATCAACTTCAATCCATCTGCGACGATTTTGGGATTTTTCAGCCATTTGCAAAGTTGAATGATGCCGTGTGCAGCATCTTTGCATCGAAACTCGGTGATCATCGCCAGACGATGTTGTTGCGAGAAGATGCGTTGAACATCCTGTAACGAATTAATGGGATTGAGAAACAAAACATCCGCTTCTCGACGGAGCATTCGAGTCACGGAATCTTCGAACGATTCATCCGGTTCCACTTCGAACTGCGTAAAAAGGGTTAAATCCTGACTCCCCATATTGGCGAGTGTGAAAATCGAATATTGATAGGAATCGACTGACCGAAGCACCCCGAGTGTCGTGGTGGTCGTCCCCGAATTTGGCGTGCCACATACGAGAAACGCCCCGCTTCGTTCGGCAGAGTGCGCCCGAATTTTTTTCTTCATGTCTTGCGAAAAACCGATGTCATCGGGGCGGTTGCTTTTGGTTTTTAAGTTATCGGCTCGAATCACCAGTCTTTCGACCCCATCCGCCAAAGGAGTGCTCTGCACAGAAAGCTCGTAGGGAACTCCGGATAAGTCCGCTTTGATGCCGCCTCTTTGCGGTTTCCGTCTTTGTTGAACATTCAGTCCGGCGAGCAGTTTCATCATTTGTGTGATGGCAAGTGCCTGGGGTTTGGCTAACCGTCCGCCCGAGTAAGGAATTCCATCGATATAAAAACGCACGACCGCCGCATCTCCCTTGGATTCGAGGCAAATCATCTCGGCACGACGGTTCAAAGCATCGGTCACCATTTGTTTCGAGCGTACTAAACCTGCCTGCACCAGCCTGGCATTCGCTTTCAGATTGGGATTGTCGCCATTGATTGCACCCTGAAACAGAATGAATTCCGGTTCTTCCTCTGGAATTTCTTCCTGCATTGCTACCGTCTTTTTTTTGCCGAAAATCACAAAATATCCTTTCGTCAACCAGTAAATTTTTCGTATGCCTGAAAGATGAATGCTGGCCCACACTGCCGCAACGTCATGACCGACTTGCCGAAGAGCGCATGATTCTATTTTGACAGCCCAAGCGAGCCTTGAAAAGTGTTTGTTTCAATTCCTCACGAAAAACAAGGAAACGAACAGCGGGAAAATCGTATTTTCCCACGATTCCTACAGCAAACCGTACTCTCCCAAGGTGTTTTTCAACGTGTCGAACTCCGATTCGTTGAGCGGAGTCATCGGTAACCGTAGTTCACCGCTGTCGCGATCCAGCAATTTCATCGCCCCTTTGATGGGAATCGGATTTGTCGACAGCCCCAGTAAATTTCGGCAAAGTGGAAACAGTTTGTGATGCCATCGCTGAGCTTCCCCAAGATTCCCCTGTTGGAAAGCGGCAATCATCTGCTTCACATCGCCGGGAATGATATTTCCCACAACCGAAACCACACCGCTGGCACCGATCGACAGCAAAGGCAGTGTCAAGCTGTCATCACCGGAAAGAACCGTCAAGTTGGTCATCGAAAACACAGACGACGCTTGATCCATCGAACCGGTCGCTTCCTTGATGGCCACGATGTTGGGATGCTCTCCCAGACGGGCAATCGTTTCTGGCTCCATGTTTTTCGCAGTTCGTCCCGGGATGTTGTAGAGGATAATCGGTAAATCGACTGCATCCGCGACAGCTTGAAAATGTCGAAAGAATCCGTCTTGTGTCGGTTTGTTGTAATAAGGAGTCACCATCAACGCGCCATCCGCACCGACCGATTTGGCAAACTTCGTCAGGCGAATCGCTTCGGTCGTGTTATTGGAGCCAGTACCGGGAGTGATTTTGAGACGCCCCTCAGCCATCTCGCAAACCATGCCGATCAGGCGTTCGTGTTCATCGTGTGAGAGTGTCGGGCTTTCACCAGTGGTGCCACACGGACTGACGCAGTTGGTTTTCGCTTCGATTTGAAATTCGAGTTGCAACTTGAGTTGAATTTCATCGATCATACCGTCGCGAAACGGTGTCGTCATCGCAACGTTCAACCCCGCAAACTGATCCCCTTTTCGTGCCATGATCGTTAATCTCCGTGATTGTCGGTCTCTATTTGTTGGATCGGCTGTGCTGGCTGAATTCGTGAAATGTCAAGAGGCGCGGTTGGTACAGCCGACCCGACTCTACTTTTCGAGTAACAGTTATGTTCGTGTCTTCCAATCGAAACCGGCCATTTCGGCGAGAGTCAACTCCAACGAGTGTGTCCCTTCCTTTCCCATTCCCTTCGCCTGCACCGAGAGATAAAGTTGCTGAGCAAGTGCCAATCCCGGAAGACACAACCCCAGCTTTTTCGCCTCGGCAAGTGCAATCCCCATGTCCTTGATGAAGTGCTCGACGAAAAAACCCGGATCGAAATTGTTGTCGATGATGCGAGGCCCCAGATTCGATAACGACCAGCTACCCGCCGCCCCCGTGCTGACGGATTCCAATACGGTCGTCAAATCGAGACCTGCCTTGTAACCGTATAACAGGGCTTCGCAAACGCCGATCATCGTGGTGGCAATCAACGTCTGGTTGACGACTTTCGTGTGCTGTCCTGCCCCTCTGAGTCCCTGATAGACGATCGTTTTTCCAAATGCGTTCCAACACGGAGAAAGCGCATTAACGACCTCTTTGTCACCGCCGATCATAATCGAAAGCGTGCCATTTTTCGCGCCGACATCTCCTCCCGAAACAGGGGCGTCGACGCTATGCACACTTTTCTCTTTGGCGGCATCGTAAATTTCCACCGCAAGCGACGGTTCGCTGGTTGTCATCTCGACGAGGATATTTCCCGGTTTGGAACCTGCCAGTGCGCCGTGTTCTCCCAGCATCACTTCTCGAACGTCGGCAGGGAACCCCACAATGGTAAAGACGACGTCTGAGTTTTCCGCAACAGCTTTGGGAGATTCCGCCCACTGGGCACCGTTTGCAATTAACTCTTCCGCTTTCGATTTGGTTCGGCTGAAGATGGTGGCGGAAAAACCGGATTTCATCAGATGCGATACCATACTCTTTCCCATCACGCCGGTTCCCACCCAACCGATTTTCGTTTCACCCGGTTTAATCGCGATCACGCTCACTTTGCCTGTCTCCCTGTTATGATCTCTAAAAAATTTCGTCACGTTTTCAAGACGAACTTCGTTGCATCCCATCTCACCGCAAGATAAGCAGTATATCGAACGCTCCTCAAGAATTCACGGCAGCAGATATATTTGTTCTTGAAACCGAGAAGATTCGCGGTGGAATCATCCTGGTTACGAATTTCGAGGAAAGTCGCTCGTCATGTATTGTTCTGGAGGGATCGTTATAATGGTGGGAGATCAAATTTTTCTAGCCTTCTGGGAATGAAACAATGTCCGAACCTCACCCCAATAACGATTCCGTCACTCTCGAAAACCTGGTCGATCGACGTCTCCTCTCACGCAGGCAGATGATGCAAAACCTCGGTGCGGTTGCTTCACTCGGATTCTCGGGTGCGGCCGGTTTGACAGCGGGGTTGGGAGAGTACAATATTGAAACGAAAGAGGCCCTGTCCTTCGAGGAAATCGAACACGGACTCAGCCAGCGTCATGTCGTGGCGAAAGGCTATGAAGTACAGTTTCTCGTTCGCTGGGGCGATCCAATTTTCTTAGATACGGATGAATGGAATCCCCAGACCCAATCTCCCGAATTACAGGCAAAACAGTTCGGCTACAACAACGATTTTTTGGCTTTCCTTCCCCTCCCTTTCAACTCAAAAAACAGCAACCACGGATTGCTTTGTGCGAACCACGAATACACCAACGCCGAGCTGATGTTTCCGAACGTCACACAAAAAAATAAACTTCGCAAATTAACGCGTGAGCAAATCGACATCGAGATGCTTTCTCATGGGCACAGCGTGGTAGAGATCGAACGAAAAGGCGGACGTTGGAAAGCCCATCGAAGCAGTCCCTTCAATCGTCGCATCAATGCGCTTGATTCGGCGATTCGTATCTCCGGTCCTGCCGCGGGAGACGATCGGATGAAAACATCCGCAGACCCCTCCGGCAAAAAAGTTCTGGGAATGCTCGGTAATTGTGCTGGTGGTGTCACACCTTGGGGAACGGTGCTGACTTGCGAAGAGAATATCCAATTTTATTTTGAAGGGATTCCGCACAAAACTTCCGAAACGAGAGCCTGTAAACGCTACGGCATTGGCACTTCGCGATCTTATGGATGGTCTCGTTTCCACGAACGGTTCCAGATCGAAAAAGAACCGCACGAGCCGAACCGCTTCGGATGGGTTGTCGAAATCGATCCCTATCAGCCGAACTCGGTTCCCGTCAAACGCACCGCTTTGGGACGAATGCGACATGAAGCGGCAACAGTCTCACTCACGCCTGAGGGACGAGTTGTCGTCTACACTGGTGACGATTCGAGGTTTGAATATCTTTACCGGTTTGTCTCGGATGAACAATACGACCCCAAACACAGGGAGAAAAATCGTCACTTGCTCGATCGAGGTACGCTGTATGTCGCAAAGTTTTCCGAGCATGGAACGATGAACTGGCTTCCTTTGAAATACGGTGAAGGACCAATCACGAAGGAAAACGGTTTTTCATCGCAAGCGGAGGTGATGATCGAAACCCGTCGAGCCGCCGATCTGCTCGGAGCGACTCCGATGGATCGTCCCGAAGATGTCGAGGAAAATCCTGTCACCGGGAAGGTCTATGTGATCCTCACAAACAACACCGAACGAACAAACGGAAAGACAAATGTCGCGAATCCTCGTTCCCCCAATCGGCATGGTCACATCATCGAATTGATTCCTCCTCAAAGAAAAGGCAAACCCGATCACGGTGCCGAGGAATTCCGTTGGGAATTTTTTATCATGGCTGGCAATCCCCACAACAAAAAAGAGGGCGCGAAATACAACAAAAACACCAGCGATCAAGGGTGGCTCTCCTGCCCGGATAACTGCGCATTCGATGCACAAGGCCGTATCTGGATTGCGACAGATGGTGCGCCGAAAACGTCAAACGTTGCCGATGCCGTTTACGTCTCCGAAACGGTCGGGCCGAACCGTGCTCTCACCAAACAGTTTTTCCGAGCACCCGTTGGAGCAGAGATCTGCGGTCCCGCCTTCACACCGGATTGCGAAACACTTTTTCTGGCGATTCAGCATCCCGGAGACGGTTCGACATTCGACAAACCATCGACGCGCTGGCCGGACTTTATGGCAAAGACCCCTCCACGTCCGACTGTTGTCGCAATTACGCGGACCGAAGGCGGTTTAATCGGGACTTAGAAAGAGTGACTCTCAGTGTCGATCGGTTGCGGAATTCTCTTCTTCGTCGTTCGCAAATCGCATATAGGATGCACAAAATCCCGAGAGTTGTGCCGCTCCACATAAAAACATCATGCAGAATAACATCGACACATAAACAAGTTTGTCGACGTAATTGCTAAGAGTAAGCCCAAAAATATGATGCGCGCCGCTTTGAGGAGGTGAGATTGTTCCCCAAACCAGAATCCAGATCAGACCGATCAAAACCAGACCGGCCCAGGCACCCTGTAAAATCACGGTCTTAAATTTTCTCCAGTTGACGGCGAACATCCAGAACACCACCCAACCAATAAGAGGAATCCAGGGAACAATGGCATTTCCAACAGATTGCAATAACGCAATCAATTGATCGAGCAGTTCTCCAATTTTCCAGATAATTTCCTGCATATCCGTTTCCTGATTTTCAAAGCCGATTTCGATCGATACAACGACGGGACACTCATCTCGAAAAGCGAATATGTAGCAGGAATCGACGGAATTCGCCAGTCTCAGGAAGAGGAAATTTCGGCGAATCGAATCGTCGATGACCTATTAATCTTCGCTGTCCGCGCCTTGACAGCCAGTCTTTGCAAAACGACGATATTCAAACGTTTTCGCGACGATTTTCTGCAAAATCCATGGAACTAATCACCAGAATGATCTGTCAAAACGAACGACAATCGTGAAAAAGGATGACCAAACACTTATTTCGGAGTGTCTCCAGGGCGAGACCGAATCCTTCAGCGAACTTGTTCGCCGATATCAGGATCGGCTGTTTAATGCGCTGGTGCATGTGCTGAGATCGCGAGAGGATGCCAGGGATGTCGCGCAAGAGACGTTTGTTCGTGCCTATCAACGTTTGGAAACCTTCCGGGGGCAATCCGCTTTCTATTCATGGCTTTTTCGCATTGCCATCAATAATGCCATCAGCTACAGAAGGCGTACCCGTCTACACTCCACATCATCCATCGATGCCACGCGAGAAAAAACCGGTCTTGAACCGATCGATTCTCGCTCCGATTCTCAGCCCTCCTACGGACTCGAACTCTCTGAAAGGCAGCAGCAAGTACAAAGTGCGCTGACGCAACTGACAGAGGAATATCGTGTCGTGCTGGTCTTGAAGGAATTGGAAGGATTCAAATATGAAGAAATCGCAGTCATCGTCGATTGCCCTATTGGAACGGTACGCAGCCGAATTCACCGGGCAAGAGCAGAGCTTCGACAAAAACTGGAGAAACTATTGAAGCGCGAGGATAAATCGTCTTGAGATATCTCAGGGTGAATCGCATGGGAATTCAAACATGACCCAAGAGTTTTCGAAAGATCTATTATCGGCCTATTACGACCAAGAGTTGTCGTTAGAAGAACGCGCCGAAGTCGAACGGGAACTGCATGCGAAACCGCTTCTCCGAGATGAACTCGAACAACTCTCGCAACTTTCGAATTTGCTAGGCGATCTTCAAAAAGATTTGGCTCCCGAGGATCTGCAATTTGCCGTGATGCAGCAAATCGAACGAGACGAATTACTCGGCAAACAGTCTTCCCCACAACTCCAAACCCCACAACCTCAAACCTCACAAGCGCGACGGAAGAATCATCGATTTCTGACGGGAGTGATACTGCTTTTAGCTGCCGGGATCATCATCGCAATAAGATTTTTGGTATTTGACCCTATTTTAAAACCAAACCCATTGGGGCTAGAAAACTCCAAGGAAAGCCTGATTGCGAAGTCCAGTGCTAAGGCGAAAAAGAAAACGCCCAATCCTGTCGTCAAAGGGATCTCACCAAAGGCAGCAATCTATGCAACGAAGAAGAGTCTCTTGAGCAAGAAGAAACCGAGTTCCGTTCCAATGCCGTGGGACGAGATCATCGCTTCGCTCGATTATTCCAAAAACAAAGTCGCAGTCATCGAGCTGGATGCCAAAAATGACAAAGAATTGCGAAAGAAAATTCAACAAGTCTTGACGGCTGGTCACGTTTCGCAATCCGGGAATTCGTCGTCGCCTTTGACCGACACAACAGGGATTCGGTCCATATATTTCGAGGGATCGGCAAACCAATTGAAGAAAACTCTCAAAAAGCTAACGAAAGAAGCATGGTGGAAAGAAGCGACTCTTCGGGTTTCGGTGAATCCACAAACCGTTCTACTGGCACAAGTTGATGAAAAGAAAGCGAAAACGAAAAGATTTGGCATTCAATCCATTGAATCACGAACAACAAAAACACTCGGTCGGAAAGTACGACAGACCCGTCTAAAATTGCAGACGAAAAATAGTAAATCCAGGGGTCAGCGAATCGAGTCGTTGACGGTGAAACCCAGTCAGAAAACGACACTAAAAACGACGCAGTTTCAGTTGCCTGTGCAAATCGACAAACAATCCTGGGAAAAATCCCTCCCAAAAGAGATCGACCTGAAGAGGAAAATCCAGACTGGAAAAAAACCGTCCGGGACACTACGCATTCTGATTGTGGTCAAGAAAAAATAAGAGAGTAAATTCACCAATCTCGATGTGAATCAAAAAACCGACCGGCATTGCTGCTGGTCGGTTTTTTTCTCTTGCAGGAGGGTGAGGGCTTTGTGTCCTCGTTCTGTTAGTAAAGATCGTCGTGTCCACCGGCGCCTTTGTCGTCGTCTTTGGGTTTCTCAGCGATGAGGGCATCGCTGGTCAACAGAAGGGTCGAGACACTGGCCGCGTTTTGAAGTGCGGTCCGGGTGACTTTCGTGGGATCGATGATTCCCGATTTCACCAGATCTTCGTATTTGTCAGTGGCGGCGTTGTAGCCTTTGTTGTCTTCCAGTTCGGAAACTTTCTCGCAGATCACGCTTCCGTCTTTGCCCGCGTTGTCGGCAATTTGCGTCAGCGGAGCGCGACAGGCTCGCAAAATAATTTTGTATCCGACGGTCTCGTCGTGAGAGAGACTCTTCGGTTTGCAACTGGCGGAAGTTCGCAGCAACGCGACTCCGCCTCCGGGAAGAATTCCTTCTTCCACAGCAGCACGGGTTGCATGAAGGGCGTCCTCGACGCGGGCTTTTTTCTCTTTCATCTCGCTTTCGGTGGCGGCCCCGACATTCACCTGAGCCACACCGCCGGAGAGTTTGGCAATTCGCTCTTCGAGCTTTTCGCGGTCGTAATCGCTGGTGGAATTTTCCATTTCGCGACGAATCTGCTCGACACGCGCTTTGATTTCCGAAGTTTTGCCGGAACCTTCGATGATCGTACAATTATCTTTATCGACCACGATTTTCTTGGCACGACCAAGATCGGAAAGTTGGATGTTTTCCAACTGAATGCCGAGGTCTTCGAAGATCGCCTGACCGCCTACCATAATCGCAATATCCTGCATCATGGCTTTGCGACGATCTCCGTAACCGGGAGCTTTAATAGCGGCACATTTGAATGTACCACGCAGTTTGTTAATCACCAGCGTGGCCAATGCTTCGCCTTCGACATCTTCTGCGATGATCAACAACGGTTTGCCAGCGTTGACGACTTTTTCCAACACGGGAACCAGATCCTTGATGTTGGTAATTTTCTTTTCGTGCACCAGAATATAGGCATCTTCCATCACACATTCCATACTCTGTGGATCGGTCACGAAGTAAGGAGAAAGATAACCTCTGTCGAATTGCATTCCTTCGACAACTTCGAAATCGGTTTTCAGGCTTTGACCTTCTTCGACGGTAATCACACCATCTTTCCCGACCTGGTCCATCGCGTTGGAAAGTATTTCGCCTATTTCGGAATCTCCGTTGGCGGCAACAGTACCTACCTGGGCGATCGCTTTTTTGGTTTTACAATCGGTTGCCATTTTGTGAAGTTTTCCCACAATGTCTTCGACGGCCTGATCCATCCCGCGTTTCATTTCGATGGGGCTGACCCCTGCGACGACAGACTTGAGGCCCTCGTTGTAAATGGCTTCAGCCATGATGGTTGCGGTGGTGGTTCCGTCGCCGGCAACGTCGGAAGTTTTGCTGGCAACCTCTTTCACCATTCGGGCACCCATATCTTCGAACTTATCCGGCAATTCGACTTCCTTGGCAACGGTCACACCATCTTTGGTGACGGTGGGAGAACCGAAGCTTTTTTCCAGAATGACATTACGACCGCGCGGTCCAAGGGTCACCCGAACGGTACGAGCAAGCTTGCTCACTCCGCGACGCATGGCTTCCTGGGCTTCTTGATCGAAGGCGATGATTTTCGACATGACAATAAAACTCCTGTGAAGAGGAAATGATTCCGATGTATTCGAACGAGATGAAGACGTCGTTGAGAGGTCGAATTTAACCAAGAACAGCGAGAATATCGCTTTCCCGCATCAATAGAAATTCGTCGTCACCAAGACCGATGTCTTCACCAGCGTAGGATGAGAACAGTACGCGATCTCCTTTTTTGACTGTGAGAGAAACCTTGGTTCCATCGTTCAGGATCTGACCCTCACCTACGGAAACGACTTGGCCCTCTTGCGATTTATTTTTTGCGGAATCGGGTAGAACTATCCCACCTGCTGAAACTTCTTCAGCATCCGCTCGCTTCAAAACGACTCGGTCTCCGAGCGGAACAAGGGTGACTCCTTTTTTGGACTTGGTTTTGGGTTTCGTAGCCGTTCTGGCCATTACAAGGACTCCTCTTTCAAATCGTTTATTAGTTTGACTCACCGCACTTCTGACACCGAACCACTGATGACACCGAACCACTGATGACACCGAACCACTGAGGTGACACCGAACCACTGAGGCGATTCAAATGCGTAGACAGCCGGTGTTGCGCGGAATAAGCGAACGGCGTGCCTATTGACCAAAAAATTGTAAGTCTTTATTTACCAGAATGTTAAGAGTATTTTAGCAAGGTTCAAATGGCAGTCTTTGGCTGGTTGACAGGTCAGAGTCTGCCAATTTGACAGCTTGAACTGCATGTTCTTGCAAAATTTCAAAATCGATCTGGTGAGAAATCAGGTGAGTCCGTAGCATTCACTCACAATCAGTCAAACCTCAATGAAATCGAGCATCTATTCATGCACCGCCAAATCTTTGCGAGAAGTTATCCGATTTTATTTTTATTGGCAATTTGCCTGCTGCAGCTTGCCGGATGTCAGCTCATCGATGATTACATTCCCGGCTATACAAACCGGACGATCACAGCCACCCAAACACAGAATGACCTCGAACAGAAACACCGCAAACGGTATCAGATCGACCGCGACCCCGAATCGATTCGATGGCTGAAGGCGAATCGTTTGAAGCAAGGCATGACATTGGGCGATGTCAATCAGGTGCTGGGAGTCAATGGCGTCCCGGTTCTCAATCAACGAAAATTTATTGGGAAGAGTAACCTATATCGAAGTAGCGACGTTACTTACAAATGGGGCCCCGATGCAGACGGCAACAGCCATTTTCTGGTCTTTCGTGATGACAAACTCGTGAATTACGATCCTGAAGAATTTCAAGAAGACTGATGTTGTTGCTGCATTTTCTAAAAAAATGGGTGTCACTGGTTACCCCAAAAAAAGTTCTTCTAACGAACTGTTTTAGAGAGAGCAACTGTATTAGAGGAGATTATGAGAGGAGATAAAGGCCCCAACTCGTCAGAATCGGATGCGAACTGACGAGAGTCCCCATTAAATCCCGCTGCCTTCGACGTGGGACTCCAGAAGGTTATGATCCATCTCCAACGCAGGTTCATCGACTGTGGGAATGCCGACCACCCTGGCAGGAACGCCAACGACTGTACAATGCGGTGGAACATCGTCGAGGACAACGCTTCCAGCACCAATTTTTGCACCCTCACCGATTTCTACGTTTCCGAGAATTTTCGCCCCCGTTCCAATTAACACCCCGTGGCGGACTTTGGGATGACGGTCTCCCGTCTGCTTTCCCGTTCCGCCGAGTGTGACTTCATGCAGTAACGAGACATTATCTTCGATGACCGCAGTCTCGCCGATGACGACGCTGGTTCCGTGATCGATGAGAATCCCCGTGCCGATTCTGGCAGCAGGATGCACATCGACACAAAAGACTTCCGAAATGCGATTTTGAAGATAGAGCGCCAACGCGCAGCGATCTTTGATCCACAGCCAATGGGCGATGCGATAAGACTGCAAAGCGTGGAAACCCTTGAAGTGTAACAAAGGTTCGAAGTAGCTTTTCGATGCAGGATCGCGATTTCGAATCGCCCGCAGGTCGGTTCGTATCGCTTCTCCGATTTGGGGATCGTCCTCGAATGCTTCGTCGATGACTTCCCGAACGATCATCGCAGGCAGATTCGATGTCGATAGTTTACTCGCCAGATGAAAGCTGATCGCGTCTTCCAAACTCTTATGTTTTAGAATCGTGGCGTGTAGAAAGCTGGCAAGTATCGGTTCCCTTTCGGCTTCCGTGAGTACTTCTTCTCGAATCGTCTGCCAGATGTTATCTTCAGTCATCGCGAATCCTCTCTTTTCGAAGATTAGCCGATGAGTCCAATCTGTCAACCCGCCATCCCGACCTGTGCTGGGTGATCATGGATTCCGGCAACCCCGACGTGAATTCCATGAATGATTTCGAACTTGAAACGATGGTTCGACTTACTTTCCGGGTTGCTTTACCAGCTCGATCGTTTTCTCGACAAGATCGAGGAATTCCTTGCGGCGGTGGTTGGGGTTCTTCCCTTGGGAAGTGATTGCCAGTTTTCGCACGAGTTCGAGGTTCGCATCGCCGACATACTGCGAGTTTCGCAACAACAAACCGTACATGGCCACCGCTGCGGTCCAGTTGAAATCGTTCGAGACCGAGGCCGATTTTCTGGGAGTGTGTGCAGCGATCATCGACAAAGTTCGATTTGTGCCGGGCAGTTTGTACGAGAGTTTGATCGAGAGAAGTTCGTGACGATTTTTGTTCCGATGGTTCAGTTTCGGTGGAATGACATAGCGATTTTTTAATAATTCTCCCGCTAGAAGCGACCGGTTTGCCGGTGCGATTTCGTACAAAGCTGTGACCGAATGACCTGCGAAAAACTGGTTTTTATCTGTGGTTTTCTCCGTTTCGTAGAGACCATCTTCAAAACCGATTAAGCGATGCCAACCGACTTTGGCAGGGTTGAATTGCACGTTTAGTTCCACATCGTTGGCAAGGGGTGGTTGTGGTGTGGCCTTCGTTTTGACGCTGGATTCGATTTCTCTTCCTTCGATGGCGATGCGAACCAGTGTGTTGTTCCGGTTCCACGGGCATTTCCCCGATTCAATCGTGACTGCAAAGGGTTTGTCGTTTTTAGGCTTGGGGTTGGCGTATTGGAACGCGTTGAGCAACTCTTCAATGCGTACCACGGACGGTGGGGGAAGTTGGCCTTTGGAGATGTATCGAACGATTTCGGAGTAGGAAACGGTTCCGACATCGAGAGGAAAGGTTGAATTGGGGAAGCGCATTGCAGGAAGAAATTCGTTTTCGACAACAATTTCGTTGCGGTTCGGCTTCACAACGTCGTCAGACAGGTCGGCTTCCTTTTCTTCTTTCGCAGCATCGAGGTTTTTTTTGAGGTTGCTCGCTTTGCGTTTTTCCTTAAGTTCGGCTTGCGAGGATTTTTTGTTTTTGTCGAGATTTTGCAGCTTGAAGAAGCGTTTGGTTTTACTGTCGAATAATTTTCTCTTCGACGATTCGCTCGGCTTTTTCTGTTTTTTCTGTGCCTTGAAAAAATCTTTTGTCGCATTTTTTTGGAGAGATCTCGATCGACTGAAAGATGTTCCCGAATGCAGTGAGTCGCTTTTTCCACCGAACAATCGGTTTTGTTTGCGGATTCGATTCGATGTTTTGGGTGTGAGATAAAACCGACTGTAAGCGTCGCGGTAACCGCTTCTTCTTCCCCGTAATTCTCGGTGAGGCTCGATCTGAAGTACCTTGCCGCTTTTTATGGGTTCCGGTTGCTTTAACTTTTGAACGATTCCCTCTTTCAACTCTTGAACTGTTTGAGATCCCGGTTTTTTCGTGGAACGGTAGTTCTTGGTTTGTGTCTTTTGCGGGGAGAAACCTTGGAAACTAGAAACCCCACTTTTGCTTTTCGAGGGTGAGGTAATTTTTCCCAGCTTCGAGCGATTCGCATCCCTATTTTTCTTCGACCGGAGTTCGAAAGGTTGCGATCTTCTCTTACGTTTCGAATGAGAAGGAGTGCTTAAGGTTTTCTCTTGCTGAGATTGTCCGGCATTTCGGGAATCGTTTCGCTTGCCCACTCGATCTTTCTGTGGAGAAGCAGAAGCTGAAGAATTCTCCGCAGCGAGGTGATTCTTCTCGTTTCGATCGTACTTGAGCAATTCGGGGCTGTGCGAAAACTCGTTGTCCGCAACAATCTCCGTTTTGCGTCCGTTTTTTCTTTTGAATAAATCACTCTGAAACGTCCACACCGAGGCAATCACAAGCAAAAGACAGGCAGTGATCCAAACCGGGATTCGCTTCCGAGAACGGTTTGCAGTTCGCCTGGAGGGAAACGGTTTGGCGGTATTTCCTGGATCGAGCGTTTGTTCGATCGTATGACGATGTTCTTTTGAAAGTGACGGTTTCGCTTCTTTCTGGAACTCCGTTTTCAGCAAACCGACTGTTTTTCGAATATCCCGAACCGCACGCTGCGCATCGGTTGACTGGCTCAATAATTTTGCCATGTCTGCGCTCTCAGCGGGGTTCAATTCGCCAAGTGCATAAGCGGTAATTTTCGGATCTTGGGGATCGAAGTCATTGGTCATGACAATTTCCGTCCGGAAGAAAATTTGGATTTGGTTGTTTCGAAGTATTTCGACTCACGAGTTCAAAGATCGGCGGCGAGTTCCTTACGCAGCTTTTCCCTCAACGTTTTCAATCCTCGATGAATTAAAAAACCGACATTTGAGACGGAAAGGCCCGTCACTGTGCTGATCTCCTTGTACTTCAATCCGTTTTGAAATTTCAGGCGAATCACTTCCTGCTGATTATCGGGAAGGTTTTCGAGATGGGTCATGACTTTCATGGTTTCGTCTTCAATTTCGAGAGCTTTTGAAGGCTCGGCGGAATCTCTGTTTTCTTCCAGATAATTCGTCTCGGCCATTGTGGACATGCGACTCTCCTTACGGCGAACATCCAGGGCTTTATTCCGACAGACGGTAAACAGCCATTCGGCCATGTGACCGTCCAAGGCGTCGAGATTCTGTTTGCACAATCGCAAAAACGTTTCCTGCACCACATCCTGGGCACGTCCAAGGTCTCCGGTGATTTTCCGCGCGTACCGCAACAAATCCCCCTCGTATGTGCCGAGGGCGGAACGGATCCTATCGACCCGATTTATCTGGTCGTCAGAATTCATGGATTAACTCGAACGCGGAATTTGAGACTCTGCAATCTCAACGTAGGAAAAAGGCGATTCTTAGAGAGTTTATCGAAAAAGTGGTGCAACAGGCAGCTTACTTGAGTGGTTTGAGGGTGGATCGAACCGTTTCGATGGCTGGGGTAGCAGATTCGTGTTCTCAAATCCGAACTTACTGTCGGGCGACGAAAAATTCATTCAGACAGAGCAGTCCGCAATTTTCAGTGAATCAGGGGTATTCTTGCAGACCTATTTCAGCAAATTGCGAATAAAACCTCTCGGACTTCAGGTTTGAAGCGGTACAATTTTTTTCTCGTCGATGTTGTACTTTTTCATCTTCTTGTAGAGGGTCGTTCGGTTGATTCCCAGGGCTTTGGCTGTGTTTTGGCGGTTCCATCCATTTGCAATCAGTGTGTCCAGAATAATTTGCTTCTCAGGAGCGGTGAGTGCCGATTTCAGCCCGCCTTCGGTGTCGACCTGGTCGAACGTTTGAGCAAGTTTTTTCTCGCGAAGAAGACCATCTGGTAAGTCTTTCACTGTGACATAATCGCCCTTACTAAGGACGACCGCTCTTTCGACGACGTTGACAAGTTCCCGCACATTTCCCGGCCAGGAATACTGCTGCATGGCATGAAGTGCGCCATCCTCAAAACCTTGGATCGTTTTCCCAGTCTGGGTATTAAATTCTTCCAGGTAATGTTCGACGAGCAAAGGAATGTCGCCAATTCTTTCTCGTAATGGCGGTTGTGTGAGTGTGACGACATTGACGCGATAAAAAAGATCCTCTCGAAAGTTGCCCTGTTTTACTGCTTCTTCCAAATCCTGATTCGTCGCCAGAATGACTCGCACATCGACTTTGTAAGTTTTAGAACTTCCCACCGGCTCAAATTCGCGATCCTGCAACACCCGTAGCAATTTCACTTGTAAGTTGGGTGATGCCGTTGCAATTTCATCGAGGAAAATTGTGCCTCCATCGGCTTGAAGGAACTTACCTGTCCGATCCGCAATCGCGCCGGTAAAGGAACCGGCGACATGCCCGAAGAGTTCGCTTTCGAGCAACGAGTCCGGCAATGCACCACAGGCGACTTCGACGAAGGGTTTATCGGAGCGTGTACTCGATTGATGGATGGCGCGTGCAGTCATCGATTTTCCGGTACCGCTTTCGCCCAGAATGAGTACCGTTGTTTTGGTGTCGGCCACACTTTCGATTATTTCATATTGTTTCTGCATCTTGTAATCGCGACCGATTATGTTATTCGGTCCGAATTTTTGCTCGAGCTGCGATTTTAAGTATTTATTTTCTTCGACAATCTCCCGTTGGGAAAGCGCCCGCCGAATGGAAAAGTTGAGTTCTTCATCGATCACGGGCTTGGTGAGATAGTCGAACGCGCCCAGACGGATCGCTTCGACGGCACTTTCAATCGTTCCGTAGCCAGTCAACAAAATGACCGACGTTTCGGGTTGACGATCGACAGCCCATTGCAACAGATGAAATCCGTCCGCATCGGGAAGATTGACATCGCAGATGGCGATGTCGTAGTCGCGTTCGTTCAACTTTTCGATGGCTTCCAGGCAAGTGCTCGCGATGTCGACACGATGCTTCTGCCCACGCAGGTAGTCGGCCATGGCATCGAGAACGCCTTCATCGTCATCGACTACTAATAATTTCCCCGTTGGGATTTCTGTCTTCACGGAATCGACTCCACTCTTTCTGTTGCTGTGACCTGTATCTCGTTCTTACGGTATTTGGAGATGACTCCAAACGATTCGTGGAAATTCCGTCCGCACACCGATTGCAAACGACGGCATTCGTCGAGAACGATCGGTTCCAGATGATCGAGGGGAAGGAAAAGGGTTTCGCCATGGGGGGATGTACGAAATCTTTCCGCACGACCTGTCCGTGGGACTCACGGACCCGTCGAGATCAAGTTTTCCAGACCTCTCTCCGACGTATCGTTCCTCGAAGATGGTGAGAGAAGTAAGAGGGGCAGGAAAACATAGGTTGCCTCTCGATAGCAGTCAAACAATTCGCCTTTTTTTGTCGTTTTTCTGAAACAGCATTGCGATAACAGGTTGTCAAATAAGAATTTAACAAGCCTGTGGGATTTGTTGATTTTGCGAGATTTTGCGACATTCTCGCAGTGTTTGCAGCAGAATCGTCGAACTTTCACGGCAAATGAAGTAGCTTAGGTTTGGTTTTCGAGAACCTTGCAAATTGTGGATTCTGCACTTTCCAGTTCCTGACCTTCAAGTTCCAACCGGGGTGGGCGAACCCGAATGTTTCCGCGACCGAGATGGCTTTGAATCAACTTGATCAATTGGACAAATTTTACTTCAGTATCCATTCGCAGCAGCGGAAGTAACCCACGATAAAGCGGCATCGCTTCTTCCAGTTTTCCGGCGCGTCCCAATTTCCAAAGTTTGACCGATTCTTTCGGCAATGCGTTGACGACACCGGCGATCCAGAATTTTGCACCCATCGCGGCACCTTCCAGCGAATAGTCATCCAGACCAACTCCGACTGTCAGACGATCTCCACAACGCTCCAGGATGGCAGCAACTCGGCGAACGTCACCGGACGATTCTTTCACCGCTTGGAGGTTGGGATGTTCATCCGCAAGTTCTTTAATGTATGCGGGTGTGAAGTCGGTTCCATACGCCACGGGATTGTTGTAGAGCATGCAGGGAAGATTCGTGGCGGAAATCACCGATGCGACATGCGATTTCATCTCTCGCCAATCCGAGCAATACACATAAGGTGGCAAGACCATCAACCCGCGGCAACCGTTTTCTTCCGCTGCGCGAGCCATCTCGATCGCCTCTTTGGTTGAAAGAGCCGCAATGCCAGGGATGACTGGAATCTCTCCCGCGGCTTTCACATAAGTTTGTTGAAGTTCGACTTTCTCGCGGAAACTGAGTGTCGCTCCTTCGCCGAGCGAACCGTGCGGTACCAACGCCGTGCAACCGTTTTCGATTAACCAACGGGCATGTTCGGCAATGAATCCGTGGTCGATATTGTAATCTTCGTCGAATGCCGTCGTTGTCGCGGGCATCACACCTTCCCATTGCACAGTCATGTCGTCTTGTCCTTTCGTTTTCTCGCATTCAGCCGATCCCCTGCATCAACAGGAGATTTTTTTTGTGGGAACGCTCGGCGTGGATTCTCCCGTGAGAGAACTTGCGATTTGAAGCGATGTTGGTGTGGTGGAAAGTCCGCCCAAAGCCGTGCAGCGAAGTTCTCTGGGAATTTGCCCGGCGACTTCGTTCATCGCGTGAATCACTTCATCCAGGGGGATCAGGTGTTGATAACCGGCCAATGCCATGTTTGCACTTGCCAGGGCGTTGTTGGCCGCCATGACGTTTTTTCCCAGGCAGGGGGCTTCCACCCGGTTGGCAATTGGGTCGCAAATCATTCCAAAACTATTTTGCAACGCCATCGAAGCTGCGGCTAATTGTTGCGGCATGGTTCCCTGCATCAAATGCACAATTGCCGCCGCCGCCATCGCCGACCCCGAACCACACTCCGCCATGCAACCGCCTTCTTCGGCAGCGAATGTGGAATCGCGAGCAATAAACACTCCAATCAAACCTGCCACGAGCATCGCTTGCACTTTTTCGTTTTCGGTTTTATGAAGTTCGTCGGCAACTGCCAGTACGGCCCCCGGCATCGCTCCGCAGGAACCCGCCGTCGGTGCAGCGACAATCACGCCCATCGACGATTTCACTTCCATAATCGCCGTAACATAACGGATGATTCGATTGGTGAAATCGGCAGGGACGATGCGATTTTCCTTTTCCGCCTGAAGAAACCCCGGTGACTGCGCAGGAAGAATACGGTCTTCGTAAGAGGTACCCGAAAGTCCCGATTGTACGGCATTCTCCATGATCTTTGTGAGTTCGAGCATTTGTCGAAGAACCTCACCTTCAGAAATTCCACCTCGGGCCGCTTCGTATCGGACGGCGAGTTCCCAGAGATGGAGATTTTGAAATGCCTTCGTGGCGAGCATTTCGGCGCACGTTTCGAAAGGAACCTGCATCTTTTGTCGCGAAAGAACCGGTAAAACGGGATGAAGCTGCCGGACTTTTTTCGCTGCAAGTAATTGCTTCGTTTTATCGATGAACGACTGGGGAAGTAAACTGCGTGAGGCGAGATTCAGCAAACCCACTTCGGGGCCGGGATGCCAGGTGGCGCATTCGACGAATTCATCCTGACGTAATTCGTCCCTTAATTTCGAATCAGGTTCATCGCTCAACCAGAAGAGTGTGTGATAAAAATCTCCCTGCGACTGAATATCGCAACGATCGATTGCCTGCAGTTGAATCATTCCTCCACCGGTCGAAATCGCATCCATCAGATAGACCGATCCCGATGTCCCCACAATCTCCAGTCGGTAAAAATTCGGATGGGGAGCATCGAAAGACTCGTAAACCACTTCCACATCGATCCCAGCTTTTTCTAATCCCTTGCGATACTCCGGTAATCGCGGATCTTTGGGAATACAATTGAGGAACCCCGAGTACAACCCCAGGTCTGAACCCTGTTCGCGATGCGTGGTGACAAGAGAACCGTTGGGGTCGTATTTGACGGTCACAGAGCGTATCGGCTCTTCGACAAGATTGCGTGCAAGTCGACCGATGCGATTGGCGGCAGCACTGTGCGAACTACTGGGACCGCGCATCAC
>Ga0114931_10001621_pt1 | contig 28718 bp, 14 predicted proteins | sample 2SBtaG_FD_89579 | JGI IMG/M metagenome (GOLD analysis project Ga0114931, IMG submission 89579) | Deep subsurface microbial communities from Kolumbo volcano to uncover new lineages of life (NeLLi) - 2SBTROV14_V59a metaG | ecosystem: Environmental > Aquatic > Marine > Volcanic | place: Kolumbo... | reverse complement strand
CCACGGCCACGGCCACGCCCTCGCCGGCGGCGCTGCGCTCCTGACGGCGATCGTCGCGGTGTTGTATGGTGATATTGCTGTCGTCCTTGGTTCGGACGTCGACGGCCAGGCTGAAGGGGGTGCAGGAGATCACACGCGGGTGGCACCTGAGCGCGCAGCACCTGAGCGCGCAGAACACGCCTGGTGCCACGGCGTCCGGTGCCAGACGCCTTTGGCGCGCCCGGCGTCATTGCCAGCCTGCGCTCGGGCGCCCCTTGGTAGCCGGCGGGGTCGCAAAATGGTAGCCCACGGCTACAAATGCGGGACCTCCACGGCGCCGAGGCCACAGAAACCATGCACAGAGCGTCGTTTCGGAAGATCGACCAGCCGGGGAACGAACGATCCGTAGGCTTCGGGACGTCCTGTTGCCAAGCTGGTGGCACCTGTTGGCGAGCACCTGTTGGCGAGAGGGTCGAAGCGATCGGTGTCCCCGGCTGGTTGCCAACCAGCAAGAAGCGCCAGGTCGAGGCTGCAGAAACGGGGTCGCCACAGAAGCTGCGATCTACACCGCTGGAGATTGAAGGTGGCTGACGAGAAACGGCAATCGAGATTCAAGGCTGACCGGGACGAGGCACGAGTGCGGGAAGTGCATGAAAGCAGCGATTGGGATAGCGAGCAAGGAGCGCGAGCGAAACGGGACGATACTCCTGGCAAGGAAGCGAGGCCAGGCAACCGTCAGCGGGGCTCCGACGATGGCAGAGACGAGTAGCGATTGCTCTCTCCTGCAAGTTCTCCTGGGCAGGTTCGAGCTTGCGATCACCGCAGCAGAGATCGACGTATGGGCCTACCGATGCCGATGATCGAGGAGAAGGCTGGCATCTGGCAACAGCGTGCTCGAGGCGCACAAGGAGCGCGACACGGGTGCCCGACACGGGTGCCAGACACCTTTGGTGACACGGGCGATACGGGTGCCAGACACCTTTGGCGGAGACACCTCACCACCCGAGCAATTCACTTTGGACTTTGCAGGACTTGGACAGCCGAATCGGTGAGCCAGGGGGGGCTCGACTTCACTTCTGCGAGTTTGGGCGCTTCAAGCCCTTGTTTTCAGGGGCTACGACCGCAGATGGCGATTATCTTGGATAGCAGTGCTTGCAGGACGGCACTTGCAGGACGCTACGCGCGTTCACGCCGGCGGGTGACACCGATCACCGATACCGAACTGACACCCGCGAGCACCAAGATGACACCGATCATCTGCCCACTCGCCAGTTGTTCGTCGAACAGCCACCGTCCCCACATCAGGGTGGCGATCGGTTGCAGCAACAGCAGCACCGAGGTCTCGAGTATGGGTAGGCGCGGCAGGGCATGGGTGATCAGCAGCCAGCCGATGACCTGAGAGCCGAGGGCCAGGGCCACGAGCCAGCCGTGCATCGGCCACACCGGCCGTAGGTCGAAGCGCGGGTCGAGCAGGCCGACGAGCAGGGTGGCGATGGCCGCGCCGAGTGTGGCGTCGGCCAGCGGTCCGATCGCTGGGGTACGCCCGGCATTGGCGAAGCGCATGGTGAGCAGGAAGCCGGCATAGGCAACACCGGTGCCCAGGCCCCAGGCCGCACCGCGCGCCGGCGCTACGCCATAGGCCTGGGCGCTGCCGACACCACCCACCAGCGCGACGCCGGCCAGAACCACGGGCAGCAGCCAAAGCACGCTGCGCGATGGCCGCTCGCCAAGCACCAGCCACGCGACCACACCCACCAGCACCACCTGGGTGTTGCCGAGCACCGTCGCCGGGCCAGTGCCGATGTCTTCGATCGCGCGATGCCACATCGCCAGGTCAAGCCCCAAGATGGTACCGGCAAACACCGCCATCCACCGCCGTCGCCGCGTCCGGTGGTCGCGGCCGCGCATTGCCAGCCAACCGAGATAGAGCACCGGCAGCGCATAGGCGGTGCGAAAGAACGCTGAGGTCGAGGGTGCGCTCCCGGACAGGCGCACGAACACCGCGGAAAGGGAGATCGCCAGCACGCCGAAGATGGCGCGCAGGTGGGTCAACATACTGTTCATGTGTTGCGCCAATGCGGTATGGCAGAGAGACCCAGGCGCGCCGGACGTGGCCGCCACCTCGGCGCTGTTCGCCTCGCGCGTCACTCAGCAGGTCGGGTGAGCGGGTTGGTGGTGCGCATGCTCACGCCGTTGACGCCAACGCGCCTGGAGCACATAGGCGGCCACGCCCACCGAGGCAGCAACCGTGATCGCGGTCGAGAGCGGGGATGACGCGGGAAGCTCGAGCGTGCCCAACCACGCCATCGACATCATGACCCCGACTCCGGCGGCCGTACCTGCCACGATCGCCAGCCGCCGGCGACCCCGTGCGGCGCGGTCGTCGTGACTGCTCTGGTGGCCGATCAGCACATGGAAAAGCATGCCGGCGATCATCGCTTGCAGCAAGGCGATCGGCCGTGAGCCGAGGGCTGCCCAGGCGAGGCCGGCGGCGACGTAGCCCGTGATCGTGCCGATGCCGATCGCCGCCAGCAGGGCGATCGCGGCGTGGCGTCCGAGGCGGGGACGGGCGAACCACCAGATGCCGAGCACCATGGGGAAGCGATGTAGAACGACGGCAGCGCCGAGCAGGCTCGCAGTGGCCGGGTGCGCATGGAGCGCACCGTCGAGCCCACCGGCGCGTGGTGCGGCCAGGGCAGCGCCGTCGAGAATGGCGTGGAAGGCCAGGGCGCCGAGCACGAGCCACAGCAGCACCGGCATGGCCCGGCGCTCGAAACGGTGGAAGGCCAGGTGCAGACCGATCGGCAGCAGCGCGCCAAGCGCGACCGCAGCCAGCGTCGGCGGGCCGGCAACCCGGTAGGCATGCGGCAGGATGTGCACCAGCGCCAAGGTTCCGACGGTAGTCGCTACAAAGCTGTCGGTGGCGGCGAGCAGCACGGCCGAGCGTCCAGCAAGACGCGCCGCCGCAGGCGCCAGAATCACCAGCAGCAAGCTGGTGGCGAGCAGGTACGTGGAGCTCATCACCGATTCTGGGCGTCGCTAGCGGCTGCTGAGGGTGAAACCCTTGGCTGCTGGTTCGAGAGTGATGTCTTGTGGCAGGTGCTGGCCGTCGAGCCAGACGATCCATTGCTGGTCCACGGCAGCGCGCAGGTCGGCGAAGGCGGCGGCCAGGCTTTTGAAGGAGGACACGCTCCGCACCCTGCCCCAGGCTTCGAGGCTTGGGGCAGGTTTGCTTTCGGGGTCCCAGACGAAGAACGGTACCCGCAGGTGCTCGAGGTAGCGCAGTGCGAGCGCCTTGGGCAGGTCGTCTTCACTCGCTGGCCGGCTGCTCGCGATCAGCACGATGGCCCGCCTTCGCCGGCTTTCAAAGGCGGCGAGGCCGGCGACGCCGATGGCGGAGCCGGGCTGTGGCTCGCGGTCTTGCTTGGAGCGCGAGATGCCGGTGAGTAGGCTGTAGAGGTCGGCGACTTGACGGTCGTAGACGGGCGAGATGGGGAACAGTTCGAAGGCGGACTCGACCCCTTGGGTGTGGGTGGGGATGGGGGAAAGGAACCGCATGCCGAAGCCCTTGGGCAGGGTCAGAGACTTGGGCAGCTTCAGCCGCTTGCCGGGATCGATGAGATGGGGAAAGGGCCGGCCCATGACCACCACCACCTCCGCGGGTCCGCGCTCGATCGCCAAGACCCCCAGGGGCTTGCCGTTCTTGCGGAACCAACCCTGGGCTTCGGTCAGGGTCGGCGCGCGCGCCGAGGCCTGCGTGGCGCGGATGGGGATGGCGGTCATCTCGGTGCTGACTTGGTCGATGTAGACCCCGCCGAAGGTGAAGTCGAGGCGAGAGGTGACCCGGTCCTCGAAGCGCATTTCCACATGCAGCAGGTGAAGCTGGCTCTCGTCGACCAGCGGCAGCGTGATCTGTCGTGGATCCTCGACCGCCAGCGGTTGGCCGTCGACCGTGGCGTTCACCGACTTAGGCTCGGCGCCAGCGACGCTTTCCCACGATAGGCGTACGACCCGCGGCTGGCCGGGCTTGCGTGCCTCGAGCGCAGCGCTGATCACGACCCCCGGCTGCGGCAGATTCAGCCACTGGCCGATGCGAGCGATCTCTTGCTCCCGGGCGCTGAAGGCCACCGCTTCGAGGTGAGCCGGCTTGAGTTCGTCGCCGAAGTCGCATTCGAGCACCCACGGCGGCTCGTGCAGGACCCCCAATGTCTGTCCATCGAGGAGCAGCTCGACGGCTGCGACCCCGTCGCCGACCACCAGCTCGACGGGTCGGGTACCGAGGGTCAGACCGAGAAACAACGATATGAACGCGATCATCTCTCCACCTTCGGGCACGCCCGTCACGCGCGGCCGATTCCGCGTCGCGGGTCCTCACCCTGTCGAGAGGTCGTGGTGGTCCCAAGCATCCGCCGCCATCGGCGAGCAAGGGTCACACCGCGTCCCAGCACCGAGATGGTGGCACATCGAACCGCGTCGGGCACAGGCTTCGCCCTGGCGATCCGCTTCGGCGGCATTGTCGCTGTCGCCGTTTGAACACAAAACGACCCGGGTCGTGCGCAGGCACCACCCGGGCCGTTGGGATCAGTCCGATGCGGGCGCGAACCTTGGCGGTCCACGCCCGTCTGGGGTTCAGGTCAGGGCACGCAGGCCGTGACGCTCACATCGTCGAGGAACCATCCATCGCGGGTCACCGTGCAATCCGTGATGGTGGTGAAGGCGATGTACAGCGTCTGGCCAGCGCAGCCACCCGCGCCGCCGGTCACCGCGTTGCAGGCCGCGTCGAGATCGACCGTGGTCGACACGAAGGTGGACTGTGTCGCGGTGAAGGTCGGGATTCCGGCCGCGCCCGCGGGCGGGCAGGACGCGTCGACCGTGCCGTTGTAGGTGGCGCCGGACAGGATCGCCGAAGCCGGCACCAAGGTGTAGTTCGCATTGTCGAGCGAGAGCGCCAGGGTGGCGCCGTCGAAGCCGGTCTCGAACTCCCGGCGATGCGCGAAGCTCAGTCGCGCTGTGGTCGCACCGGCCGGCACCGCAATGCCGGTGGCGCCCTTCGGCTGCGCAAAGTTGAACTTGTTGTTGCCATAGTTGCGCGTGCATCTCGAGCCGCCGAAGCGGAAGATGTTGCTGCCGCTTGCCGCGCTGCATTTCTGCACGCCGCGCCAGCTCGAGGTGTTGCCAGAGAACGCGCCCAAGGTCCAGTCGGAGAGCCCGGAAGCGCTGTCGAAGTTGTTGTTGTAAAGCGAGGTCACCGTGCAGCCGCTGCCCGCCTGGGTGGTTGCTTGGGCCTGGGCGGAGTTGCCCGACTCGCAGCCGGAGAACGAGCGCACGACGTAGAAGTAGGTGGTCGACGGGGCCAGTCCGGTGTTGGAGAAGCTGGTGGTGGTCGACACGCCAACCTGGGCGAAGGGACCGCCGGAGGTGGTCGAGCGCAAGATGCGGTAGTCCGAGGCGCCGGTCACCGCGTTCCAGGTGAGATCGATCTGACTGCTGGAAACGGCTGTGGCTGCCAGGCCGGTGGGTGCTGCGAGCGGCGTGCAGGGCGCATTGTCGCTCACCGCGGCGGTCCAGATTTCCTCGCTGGCGCCGGAGCGGCGGTCGGTCCAGGAGGGGAAGAAGACGCCGGCGATTCCCGACAGGCTGTTGTAGTCGCCGTACTGGTTGCCGGAATCGGAGCCGGCGGCGGTCTCGTCGGTCGGCGCCGTGGTCACCTGCTGGGCTGCGCCCCAGGAGACACCGTCGTTGGTCGAGGTCTGGAGGTAGACGTGGGTCTTCTTGCGACCCGCATCGGCGACCGTGTCGTAGTACATGATCGCCAGCGTGCCGTCGGTCTCGTCGACCACCAACCACTGGTTGAACTGGTCGTTGCGGCCGGCCTGGTCGTTGATCTTGCGCGGCGCTTCCCAGGTGCTGCCACCGTTGGTCGAACGGGTGAACCAGATACGGCTCTTACAGTTCGAGTTCACGTTGCTTCCCGGCTCGTTGGCCGAGCTGGTGCAGCCCGTGGCGCCCGAGAGATCGGTCCACGCGGCGTAGACCAGGTTCTTGCTCGCAGTGCGGTAGGCGCCACCGGATACGTAGATCAGGATCCGGCGACTGTTGAACGAGGGCACGCCGATATCGAAGGAGTCGAAGGTGTTCGCGATCACCTGGCCGGCGCCCCAGGAGCCACCGCCGTTGGTCGACTTGACCATCACGATGCGGCGGTTGCCGGTGGTCGGCCAGAAACCGAAGGCGTCGCCGAAGCTGTTGGTCTTGACGTCGGCACCGATGGCGGTACCGGTGGACTCGCCATCGCTGACCTGGACCGGTGCGCTCCACACGCCGGAGCTGGGATCGCGGCGGGAGATGTAGGCCGGCGTTCCATTATGCCAGATGACGTAAATGTTATCCTTAAACGGTGACGTGCTGCTGTGGTCGACCCACATGATCTGCTTGTCCGCGCTGTTCTGGGCGTCTGAGAAGGTGTCGTCGAAGGTCCAAGTCGCGCCGTTGTTGGTCGACTTGTAGCTGCGCATCTGAAGCACACTGCCGCCCGAGTTGATGCCGATGGTGGTCGACCAGGCCGTGCCATCGGAAGTCCAGTCGACGGTGGGATCGGAGTGAAAGGCGTCTCCGGCGATCTTGGGAAGAAAGCCCTGACCCCAGGTGGCACCGCCGTTGCTCGAGAAGTACTGGGCCTGTGAGCCATTGCCGCCAATGTTGTTGGAGGCTGAGATGATCAACTGTGGGTTTGCGTAGTTGACCCGGATATCGGACTCGCTGCGCGGATTGCCGGCCGGACCCGAGATTCGCTGCTCATTGGTCGCAGCCTTCATGAAGTCGAAGGTAGGCGTCGTATCGGCCTTCACCGGCTTGAGGTCGGGGTGGGTGATCATCCATTCATGGACCTCTTTGAGCACCAGCGGGTAGCCGCCCGTGGCGTCTTTGCGGTCATAGACCAGCTCGGGATGATTCTTGCGCCAGAGCACGCGCAGCCACAGCGGCACGCGCAACGAGTCGTCGCGCTCGCCGGGGCGCAGCATCCGGAAGTTCTGATTCGCGGCGATCAGGCGCTCGAGAGCGCTGCCCGCAGGTACCCGATCTTGTGACAGTTGCTGGCTGAGCGTGGGCCAGGGCTTGGCGCCCGTTTGTGCGCTGGCAGCGGTCGGCAGCAGCGCAAGCACCAGCGTAAGCAGGATGAAGCCATAGAGGATTCGTTTCATGGCGAGATTCTCCTTCGAGAGGCAGTTTGTTTTTCGGTGCGGTCGTGACAACAAGGTGGGGGGAGTTGATACCACTGCAGGGCCCATGCCAGGCGTCGAGCGCCTGGCTTGGACCGAGGGAAACACGCCACAAGTGCGCTCGATGCCTGGCAAGGCGTAGGTTTCTTCGCTGGAAAGAGATCGAGCCTCCGCGACACGGAAGGCCGGTGTCAGACTTGACACAGGATCGTTCTCAGGAATGAGAAAAAAGATGGGGAAATGGCCGGCCGAAGTGTGCCGGCGCGCTGTGTTCAGCCGTCGCCGAAGTAGGCCTGGATGCGTCGCAGGGCCTCGTCGCCGGGTGCGTCTTTTCGCTGAGACCGATCGGCGTCAGCGTCCGCGTCTGGCTCGCGCGCGGGCTGGTAGGGAAGCTCCTCGACCAAGGCAGCCAGATCGAGCTCGGCGAGCAGGGGTGAGATGGCGATCAAGCGATGGCCCCAACCACTGCGCTGGGCCAGGGTCTCGGGCCGCAGGAGGAAGAGTTGCCGGCGGCAGCGGGTGATGGCGACGTAGAGAAGCCGACGTTCTTCCTCGAAGGCATCGGCATCGCGGGCCGCGCGGTTGGGAAACATGCCCTCGACCATCCCCAAAACGAAGACGCTATGCCACTCGAGCCCCTTGGCCGAGTGCACGGTCGACAGCACCAGCAGCTCGTCCTCGGGATCGTCGCCTGTCACCTTGAGCTGCTCGGCGGGCTCGATGGCGAGCGCACCGAGGAAGGACTCGAGGTCGTCGTAGCGTCCGGCGATCACCGGCAGTGCCTCGAGGTCGCGGGTGCGGTGTTCGGCGTGTTCATCGTCTTCGGGCATCAGACGCCGGTAGGCGCCGAGTGCGTGCTCCAGCCGTTCGGCGAGGTCGAGATCCGGGCGGCCGAGGTTCTCCACCATGCCCGCGATGCGCGCCACCTGCCGGCCGAAGCGCTGCCGGGCCGCCATCGCTGCGCGCAAGGGAGCCAGATCGCCACCGGCATCGACCACTGCCTGGCCGAGGCGCTGGGCGGTGGCGGGACCCACCCCCTCGGCCCATTGCAAAACCCGGAACCAGGCGGTGGCATCGCGCGGATTGGCCGCCAGCCGCAGCAAGGCCAGCACATCCTTGATGTGGGCCGCTTCGAGAAAGCGCTGGCCGCCGAACTTGCGAAACGGGATGTTGCGCTCGGCGAGCGCCAGCTCGAGGGCGTTGGTGTGCCAGGCCGCACGCACCAGCACCGCCATGTCCGAGAGCGCGACGCCCTGCTCTCTCAGAGTCAGAACACGCTCGGCCACGAAGCGCGCCTGATCGTGCTCGTCTTCGGTGCGCACGAGCTGTGGCCGCGCATCGCCGGTGATCTCGGATCGAAGCTGTTTGCCGAAGCCCTCGCGGGCACCGGCGAGCAAAGCGTTGGCGAGATCGAGGATAGGCTGGGTCGAGCGGTAGTTCTGCTCCAGCTTGGTGATGGTCGCCTGGGGAAAGAGTCGTGTAAAATCGATGATATTGCGAAAATCAGCCCCTCGGAAGCCATAGATCGATTGGGCCTCGTCTCCCACCACCATGACGCTGCCGGTCGCTGTGGCGAGCAAGGCCGTGATGTGCGCTTGCAGCCGGTTGGTGTCTTGGTACTCGTCGACCAGCAGGTGGCGGAAGTGGTTGCCAAGCTGGCGGCGAACGGCCGCGTGCTCCGTGAGCAGCGTGCGAAGATGAACCAGCAAATCGTCGTAGTCCATGACGTTCTGCGCGCGCTTGGTCTCGCAGTAGCGCGCTGCCAGCTTCTCGATCGCGGGCTCGTCGCTCGCGTGCTGCGGCAGCTCGCTGCTCAGCAGGTCGGCCAGCGAGCGGCCGGTATTGGTGCGTTTCGAGATCAGAGCGGCGAGCGTCTCCTTGCGTGGGAAACGCCGTCCGGTCTTGGCGAAGCCTCCTTCGGTCCGTACCAGGCCAACCAGGTCGCCAGCGTCGCTGGCATCGAGGATGGTGAAGCCTTCGTCGAATCCAACGCGACGGGCATGACGCCTCAAGACCTGATTGGCGAAGCTGTGAAAGGTGCCGCCCGCCACGCGCCGGCAGCGCGCATCGAGCAAGGCGGCGGCCCGACGCAGCATTTCGTCCGCTGCGCGCCGGGTGAAGGTCAAGAGCAGGATCTGCTCGGGAGCGGCACCGCTCGCCACCAGGTGTGCCACCCGGTACACCAAGGTGCGGGTCTTGCCGGTGCCAGCGCCAGCGACCACCAGATGCGGGCCTGGCTCTGCGGTTGCAGCCCGGCGCTGGGCCTGGTTGAGGGAGGCCGCGGGGTCGAACGACCGAGCTCGGGCATCGTGCTCGCGCATGGTCCCTCGACTCTATCGGCTCGCAGCCTGCCGAGCCCGATGATCGTTGCAATACGATAGGCTGGCGAAAGAATCCGCACGACGGTCCCCGCCGCCGCTCGCGGGTCAGAATCGGCGGGGAGATGCTTCTAGCCAGCGAGGGGGCTCGTTTACGGGTGACCGACGTGGACAACAAGCTGCAGCGCATCGCAGCCGGCGATGTTTCGGCGGCCGCCTGGCTCTACGATGTGTTCGCGACCTCGCTGTACCAACGCCTGCGCCGGCGTTACGGCTATCTCGGGGTTGCTGAGGTGGACGATCTTCTGCAAGACACCTTCGTGCAGGCCTTGCGTGGCCGTGCGCGGGTGCTGATGCGTTGGAGCGAACGCCAGATTGCCCGCCCCGACGAAGCTGCCCTGGCGCGCTACTTGTGGGACCTGGCCTGCGGTCTGGCGACCAACCGTCGGCGCTCGGCAGCACGCAGCACCCTGGTGTCGATCGATGCTGCCGCGCCACTCGCTGCCGCGCCACGCGCCGAGCGCGCGGTGCTCGGTCGCGACACGCTGGCGCGGCTCGCCGCTTGTCTCAAACGCGACAATGCGCGCACCTACCTCTACTACAAGCTGCGCTACGTCGATGGTCACACGCCCGACGAGATCGCGCAGGTGACCGGCTGGTCGAGGAAATCCACCTACAAGCGCAAGCAGTTGCTCGATCTCGCGGTGAAACGCTGCGCCGAGCGATTGGATCTCGGATGATGCCGGTCGCTGGCGCGCGTGGGTGGCTCGGCTCAGCGTGTCTGGCTGCCACCGCAGCGGCACTGGCATGGAGCACACTCGCCTGCACACGCCAGCCACCACAGCCCATCGCGATCGGCGGTCATCCGGAAGTGTCGATCGAGCCGGACGGCGGGCTGGTGGCGCTTTTCCTGGGTCCGGCGTCGCTGCGCGTCTGTGTCCAGGTTCCGGCCGACGATCTCACCGCACGATGGCAAGCCGATCTCGATCTGGGCCGGGCTGGCAGCACCGACTGGCTCGATCCCGTGTCACGCGTCGCCGGCATCGATGGGCATTCGAGCACGCTCTGTTTCGCGGACGAGCTGCCGGCGCCGGATGCCCCCAGGCGCTTGCGGGTATGCGGCGACTTGCGCGACCAGCGCCGCGGGACCGTGCGGCCGCTGGCTTGTCAGCAGGTGCTCCAACGTCCGGACGATGCTCGTTACCGGGCGTTGGGTGCGCTGCTGGCAAACAGCAGAGATCCCCGGCTGCTGCGAGAGCAAGCCAGGGTTGCGGAGCAGGCGGGCTATCCGGTGCTGGCGGTGCGCATGCTCTTGGGCGCCGTTTACTACCTGCGACTCGATGGTACCCCGGAGGCGCTGACCCGGGCGCGGGCCGTGGAAACCTCGATCCCGTCGTGGCCTGAGCGGGGTGGCGATGTGGTCGCTGTATTGGCCGGCTTCATCGCCGACATGAGGGGTCTCGAACGGCTCGGCGCCGGCGATTTGCCCGGTGCCTGGCAGGCCTTCCTCGAAGCGCGCCGTCGCTACGCCGTGACCGCGGACCCACGCTGGATCAGCGTCTCGCTGCGCAAGTCCTCTTTGCTCGGGAAAGTCGGTGCCTACGGCGAAGCCCGGCGCGAGCTGGACCGCGCCCTGGGCGCCTGCCAGAGAGAGGAAACGGTGTGTGATCCGCGCGTGCTGCACTCGCTGGCCTTTCAGCGCGCGTGGCTCGACGCGATCGACGAGGATGCCGAGCCTGAAGCGTTGCGCGCGGCCGCGGCAACCTTCGAGGCGTCCGTCGATGCGGACCACGGCGATGCCCTCAAGCGCGCCAACCACGCGGTGAATTTGGCGCTGGTGCGCCAGCGTCTGGGCGAGGATGCCAGGCCGGCGTTGGCGAGCGCTGAACGCATGCTCGACGACGACCAGCTTCCTTTCGAGCGGCGCCGGCTGCTGCGTGGTTGGATCCGACTGCTGCGGGCGCAAGACGCGCTGCGAAACGCCCGCTTCGAGCAGGCCGATGCCCTGTGTCAGGCGCTGGCCGAGGAGAGCGACGATCTACAGTTGGTGGCTCTGGCGTTCGACTGCGCTGCTCGTGCCCTGCAGCGCGCAGGCGACCTCGAGGCCGCGGCCGAGAGGTATCGGCGCGCGATCGCCATCTGGCGCTTCGCGACACCCCGGCAATTGCAACAAGACATCGCTCTCGGGACCGGCAAGCACGCGGCGACGGTCTACCGTGCAGCGCAGTTGGCGGTCGACCGGGGTCAGCCCGCAGCGGCCGCTCGTCTGCTGCGCGAGCTTGACCACGCCAGTGTCTCCGAAGCCCTGCGCCGCCAGTGTCGGGCCGCGGCCACCGGCGAGGATGCCCGCCGCTGGCATCGGGTGGCGCAGCGCAGTGCCGAGCTGCTCGAGGAGTTGCGTCATCTCGACCGCCCGGGGCCCGGGGCACAGGAGGCGCGCCGCCAGCAGCGGCGCAGGGAAGTCGGTGAAGAGCTGGTCGCCCTCCAGCGTGAGCTGCCAGGTTGCCAGGAGGTCGAAGAAACCGAGCGGCTGGCGGAGCAGGCGCGGCCGGCTCAGGTGCGTACCTTCGCTCTCGAGCACGAAGTGATCACGCTGTTTCGCCGGCCGGATGGCACGCTCGACGCCCGCCGCACTCCGCTCGAGCGGCGCGCGGTGCGGCGTCTGGCCCAGGGGGTGCAGAAGCAGTTGGCGCGCCACGAGGTCGATGACGCGGCCTGGCGCCAGCAGTTGATGCCGATCGCCCGGGCGTTGATCGAGCCTGCTCTCGAGGCGGGAACCTCGCGTGTCACCTTCGCGCTTCATGGCGCTTTGCAGGCGATTCCGATCGCTGCACTGCCGATTCCCGATCAATCGGGCTGGCTCATCGATCGCATCATCCCGGTGCTGCGCCCGGCTGCGACCGGGCGCAGCACGCACGCGCACAAACGCCCCGACCGGCCGCCGCTGGTGGTCGTCAACCCGACCGGCGAGCTGCGCGTCAAGACGCCGTACCGAACGCTGATTCCCGACGCCGAGGTGCTGGAGCGCCAGCAGGGAACGCGCCAGGCGGTGCGCGCGCGGCTGGCTGTGGCAGGCTGGTTCCACATCGACACCCATGGCTACTACGACCCCGCCTTCGCCGAGCTCTCGCATCTGGCCCTCGCCGATGGCCGCCTCGGGCTGGCGGATGTCCGTGCCTGGAGTGCCGATCTGTGGTTGGCCAACCTCAGCGGCTGCCAGACCGGACGCTGGCCGGTGACCGCCGACAGTGGGCGTTTTGGCATCGGTGGCGTGGTTGCAGCCGGTAACGTGGAGTGGGCCATTGCCAGCCGTGCCACTCTGATCAACCGTTGGGCGGAGGCGTTCAATGCCGCCTTCTACCGCGCCCTCGGCGATTCGGTGCCGCAAGCCTACGGCACGGCGCTGCGCCGTTTGAGCGAACAAGGCGCGCGGGCGGTGGAGTGGGCAGCGCTGATGCTGCTCGAAGGCAACGGCGGCCAGCAAGCGGCACATCCGTCGCCGGGCGCCCGTGGGGCCGCAGTGCAAATGGGTCGCGGCGAGGGGGGAAACCCCGCACGGCGTATACTCCCTCCATTCCAGAAGGGAGCTCAGGCTTCTTTGGCACGGAACTCGGTCTGGGACGGAGACTGATGATGGCAAAGTACGAGGTGGAAGCGTTGCTGCGTGCGCTCGCTGTGCACACAGCGCAAGAAGATCAACCGGAGACGGTCGAGCCCGCTGTGCTCGATGCCTACCGCCGGGGCGAGTTTGATGCTGGCGCGGCGGCTGCGCTCGAGATCCGGCTGGCCAGCAGCCAAACGGCGCGTCGCGCTCTCGTCGCAAGAGGCAGCGAAAGCGTTCGTCCGCCGGCTCACGTGCGTGCGGCCGTGCTGGCCAGCATCCGCCCGGCGCGCAACCGAACGTGGTGGTCGCTGGCCGCGGCGGCCATTTTTGTGCTCACACTGCTCGGCGTGCAGGTGCTGCATCGCGGGCGAGCATCCCTGCCGCCCTTCGAGATCTCCGCTCTCGATCCCTCGGCCGTGCGCGGTGCTCCGGGAGCGGACTTCACCGCCAACAATACCGTCAGCCTACCGGCCGATGATACGCTGCTGTTGCTGGTGCGGCCGACCTGGGACTCGGTCCCGGGAACGGAGCTGGGGCTCTACCGCCGCTTGGGCACGGTGATCGAGCGGGTCGACGAGCGGCCATGGGTGGTCCGTGAGGCGCCCGAGGATGCTGGCCGCTTCCTGGTCGATTCGGCAGCGATGCTGGTCGGCGATCGTCCGGGCTCGAGAACCATCTGGGTGGTCGCAGCCTGGCGGGGTGAGCTGCCCGAGCGCCTCGAGCTGCGCGCCGACAGTAGCGACGATGCGGCCTTCGGGCGCCTGGCAGATGGTGGCCGGCGCCAGCCCCATCCGATCGTCGTCACGATCACGCCAGCCATTTCGTCACCCGCTTTGTAGCTTCGAAAGATCCAACGTAGGGGATGAACACGGATCAAGAATCGTTGACGCTGGAAGGAGAAGTTTCGATGGCGAGAAAGAATTGGCCGATCGAGTACGGTCCGATCGAGTGCGGTGTGATGAAGAGCGGTGTGAGGACGCGCTGGGTGCGCAACCATGGCATCCGAGGTTCGCGTTTCACCGCCTGGCACGTTGCAGTGGTGCTGGCGGCGGTGCTTGGTGCGCTACCCGCGATGGCGATCACGGGGTCGAGCACCCAGGTCACTGCCTGGACGTTGGCCGACCGTAGCTGTGCGGTGCCGGCCGGCACCTTCTCCGTCGCCTGCGGCAACCTGGGCCGCTTCATCTTCACCACAACAGGCGGCGTCGACTGCCAGCCCGGGGAGACCCTCGATGCGGGGGTGGTCGAGGAGAAAGCCTATCCCTCGCCGCGGCTGGCTTCCGTAGAACTCGCTGACACCACCGCCGTGGTCCTGCCAACCGCCTTGCTGCGTACCGGAGCAGCGGATCCGGCGCTCGCGGGTCTTGACGCCAAGGTTGTGCGTCTGCCCGCCGCACCGCTGCCGCCGCCTCCGGCGCGCACGGTGGTCATCGACTGGAACGACGGCCACGGCGCCGCGGTGCTGTCGATCATCGCCGAGCTCGCGGGCGGCGCTGCCGAGCCCGACCTGCTGGCGCTCGACGACCCGGGCTTGATCGCTGGTTTGGGGCCCGACATCGGCGATCCGCATGTGCTCGCGAACCTCTGCCAGGTCGCGGAGGAGGTCGATTTCAATCTCGCTCCGAAGCCGGTGGCGATCAACATGAGCTTCGGTCGGTGGTCTGTGGACTCGCTTGACCCGACCATCTGCTCGGGCACCTTGCCCTGCCAGATCGCTCGCGTGATCCGTCATCTGAGCAACGCAGGCGTGGTCTCGCTGGCGGCCGCCGGCAATCACCAGGCGTTGCTCTTCCCGGCACGGCTGAGCGATGTGCTGTCGGTCGGGGCGATGGATCTGGCGTACTACAACGCCCATGGCATCGCCACACCGTCGTGGGAAACGCCCGCGGGCGTGGATGTCCTGCTGCCTGGCGACAATGTCTGTGCCGGTGGCGTGCAGTTGGGTGCGGGCACGTCCTTCGCGGCGGCCGGCGCCAGCGGCTATGTGTCCGCGTTGACCCCAGGAAGCCCCGGTCTCGATCCGAGCGCTGGCCAGTGGGCCCCGGCGATGGTGTCTGAGTCGCAGTGCTACGTGATGAGCACCGGGACCTCGACGCTTCCCGGTTGCCAGCCGACCCTGGATCAGTTCCTGGTCCACGCTTTGACCGCAACACCGCCAGCGTCGCCCGGCAGTGGAGGTCAGAGCCCGGCCATACCCCTGGAGTCGCCGTCGACCCCATCGGCCGTTCGTACCGTGCCGGTGGTGCGCGCGCCGGTCGCCATGCCTGCCGGGCCGAGCCATGCCAAGTGGCAGTCCGATACGCAGAATCCGCTGCCGGGCGAGGAGATCTGTCTTCCTTGCATCGGCGGTTACGGGGGCGGTGGCTCCTCCTTGCGCATGCTGGCCAATGTGCCCGGCAAGGCAGCATCCTTGCCGGTTCCCGGGCAAGACATCGTGCTCGATCTGCGTGGTGCACCGGCGCTCAGCAGCGACCTTCAGGTGCTCGATCTGTATCTGCGGGTCGGCGATTTGTTCTACCCGCTGGCGGCCGATGCGCGCACGCTCGCGGACTTGAAGGCCGGCTCGATCGACTTCTTGGTATTGCAAGATGCGCTCTCGGTCGTGCTCTCGGACGAGCAACCGTCGTTCTTTGTCCGCGAGTGGACCGATATCGATGGTGATCAGACGCCGGGTGTGGGCGAGGTGTTCTGGAACTCCTCACCGATCTTCGAGCCCTGAGCGCCACTGTGGGCGGCACCTAGGGGAACGCCGCGGCCGAGTCGCGCTCGCCGGACCTTCGCAGGCGGGCGCTAAGGGCAGTGCGGGCGTCGAGCACGAGGCTGAAAAGCGCCGGAACCAAAAAGAGGGTAAAGAAGGTCGACACCGCCAGGCCACCGACCACAACACTGCCGAGGCCGCGGTACAGCTCGGAGCCCGCGCCCGGGAAAAGCACCAGCGGCAGCATGCCGCAGAGGCTGGTCGAGACACTCATGAAGATCGGTCGAATGCGGCTTGCGGTGGCGTCGCGAATAGCCTCGCGCGGCGCCAGATCGCGGTCGCGCAGCAGGTTCAGGGATTGGTGGACGATCAAGATGGCGTTGTTGACCACGGTGCCGACCAGGATGATGAAGCCGAGCATGGTCAAGACGTCGAGTGGCTGGTAGGTGAAGCGGTTCAGCAGTCCGAGGCCGAGGAAACCTCCGAGCGCGGCCAACGGTACGCTGAACATGATTACCAAGGGGTAAAGGAAGCTCTCGAACAGGGCTGCCATGAGCAGGAAGGTGATCACGACCGCGAGCACGAGGTTCCAGTCGAGGGCTTGGCGTGTCTGGGTCAGCTTGTCGGCGCTACCGGAGAGCGTCACGCGGTACAGGCCGCCCAAGGCGCCCGTGGCGCTCAGTGGCGCGATGACCTCTGCATCGAGGGTCTCCATCGCCTGCTGCAGCGCCATCTCGTCCGCTGGTGTGACCTGAATGGTGATCGTGCGCTGGCGCTCTCGGTGGTCGATCTGCACCGGGCCGCTGGTCAACGTCACATCGGCCACTGAGCCGAGGGTCACCAGACGGCCGCCGGGGGTCGCGATCGGCAGTTGCTCGAGCAGATGGGTGCGATGCTGCTCGCTGGGCAAAGCCTTGACCACCAAGTCGATCTCGCGTCCTTCGTGGCGGTAGTCGCTGGCCTTGGCGCCGTCGACCAGCGCGCTGACCACAAAGCCCAGGTCCCGATTCGAAATGCCGGCCTCCGCTGCGCGCCGACGGTCCGGGACCACCTTCAGCTCCGGGTTGCCCAGGTCGAGACCCGGGATCGGAATCGCCTGGGCAGTGGGCAGCGATCGGTGTACGCCGCGCATGATCTGGCCGCCCAGGCTGATCAGGTGCTCGAGCTCCGGACCGGTGATCTCCACATCGATATTGCGACCTTCTCCCATGCCGCGTGCAAACAGGCTGACCTGCGAGGCGAAGGCGATGACCCCCGGCATGCGGGCATGCGCCTGCTGGAAAACGTCGACCAGCTCGCCAGCGCGCATCGGATCGCGTGAGCTGGCGCCGACGAAGCCCTGGTTGGTCAGGGCGCCGAAAAAGAAGTTGTCCACCCCGCCTCCGGGCAAGCTCGCAGCCTCTTCGTCCTTGGCGTCGAGCAAGGGGCCGAAGACATCTTGGTAGATATCGTTGAAGCTGGCGACCTCATCGAGGTTGTAGCCTGGTGGCGGCAGCACTAAGCCGAAGACAAAATTCATGTTTCCGAGTGGTAGGTACTCGGCTTTGGGCACCAGCAGCAGGGAAAGGCCCAACGCGCCGAGTGTGAAACCGGCCACCACCGCGAGACGGCGCAGCGTGGTACCGCAGATCCAGTACACCGTGCGGGTCACCCAGGCGCTGAAGCGCCTGGCTCGCGCGCTCAGAGCCCGGAGATGATCGCGCCGTGTCGCCGGTGGTTCCTCGCCCGGACCGGCCTTGGGCGCTGCATCCAGGATCTTCGCCGACAGGCTGGGGATGACGGTGATCGCAACGATCAGGCTCAGGCCGACGCCGCAACTGATCGCCAGCGCGATGTCACGGAAAAGTTGGCCGGCCTCCTGTTCGACGAAGAGGATGGGCACAAAGACCGCGATGGTGGTCAGCGTCGAGGCGAGCACGGCGCCCCAGACCTCGGCCGCGCCATCGTGGGCCGCACGCGCACGTGCCTTGCCCATTTGCCGGTGGCGATCGATGTTCTCGAGCACCACGATGGCGTTGTCGACCACCATCCCGACCGCAAACGCCATGCCCGCCAGCGACACCACGTTCAGCGTGCGGCCCAGAAGCTGGAGCATCAAGAAGGTGCCGATGATACTGATCGGGATCGCCACCGCAATCACCAGCGTGCTCGCCGGGCTGCGCAGGAAGAGCAGCAGCACCACCACCGCCAGAATGCCGCCGATGATCAGGCTCTGCTGAACCAGGCTGATGGCGCTGTCGATGTACTCGGTCTCGTCGTAGGCCTGTACCAAACGCAGTCCGCGCTCCCTGAGCACGCCGGCGTTGAGCTCCGCGACCGCCGCCTTAAGACCCGCCATGGTCTCGATGACGTTGGCGCCGGGTGCGCGGATGGCGGATAGTGCGATCGTTTGCCGGTCGCGGAAAAACAGCTCGGCCCCGGCCTTGCGGAAGCCCAGCTCGACGCGGGCAACATCGCGCACATAGACCGGTATGCCGCCGCGAACGGCGATGACCACGTCGGCGATGTCTTCGCTCGAGCGGTACTCGCCCACCGTGCGCACCACGTAGCGCCGCTTGCCTTCATCCAGGTCGCCACCACTGTAGGAGCGGTTCTCACGGTCGAGCGCTGTGGCGAGCTGGTTGAGGGTCACCTCGCGCGCGGCCAGCGCGGCGTGATCGACGATCACCTGCATCTCGCGCTCGCGACCGCCGAAGAAGTTCGACTGACCCACGCCAGGCACACGCTCGAGTGCTGGCTTGATCTGGTCGTCGACGAAGTCGTAGAGCGTCCAGATCTCGCCTTCGAAGGGTCGCTCTGGAAGGCGCAGCAGGATGAACCACGCCATGGCGCCGTTGTTTGGGTCGCTGGTCAGGATCAGCGGCTTTTCCGCGTCTGCGGGGTAACGCGGTACTTGTTCCAGGCGGTTGGAGACCTTGAGCAGGTTGGCGTCCTGGTCGCTGCCGGCCGCGAAGGTGAGCACAATCTGGCCCATGCTGTCGCGGCTCGAGCTTTCCATCTTGAGCAGTCCGTCAAGACTCTTGAGCTGCTCTTCTTGCTCGTCGACGATCTCGCGCTCGATCTCGGCTGGGCTGGCGCCCAGCCACAGCGTCTGCACTGTGACGCGTGGCGCGTCGACCGTCGGCGTGAGCTGAACCGGGATGGAGCCGAGTGCGATGAGCCCGAACAGCACCAGCAAAATGACCCCGACCGCGGTGGTCACGGGTGCGCGGATCGCTCGATGAATGATGTTCATGGCGGGCTGTACTCCACCGGTTCGGGGGCCACGGGCGTATCGCTCCTCAAGCGTTCGTTGCCGCGGGTGATGATCGACGCGCCGGCCTCGATACCGTGCACCGCCACCCACGCGCCCGCGCTGGCGCCGAGCGTCACCGGCAGCAGCCGTGCCACCGGGGTACCCTCGTCCGAGGTCTGGACGACGAACACCAGGCGTTGATCGCCACGGCGGATCACAGCGTCCTTGGGCACCAGGATGGCAGCTCGCGCCACGCCTGCGGGCAGCGCCACGGTCGCCAGCATGCCGACGCCGATTTGCCCGCCGGGGTTGTCGATGCGGATCTTGACCGGGAAGGTGCGTGCCTGCGGGTCCGCACGGGGGATCCGCGCCGTGACCCGGCCGGTGGTCACCAGCTCGGGCAGCGCCGCGAAGGTGATCTGCGGCCGGGCACCGATGCGGGTTTCGGCGTAGTGGCGTTCGGGTACCTCGACCACCACCTCCAACAACGCGAGGTCGAGCATCTCGACCACCGGTGCACCGACCGCCAGCCAGGTGCCGACTTGACAATGCTCTGCGACCACCACGCCGGTGAAGGGCGCGCGCACCACCGAGCGTTCCAGGTCATCCTCGAGGCGGGCGATCTCGGCCCGTGCCTGGTCAACCCGCCCTTGCCAGGCGTCGGCCTCGGAGATCGCGTTGTCGAGGTTCTGGCGACTGATCACGCCGCTTTCGAAGAGCTCCCGGTTGCGCGCGCGGCTGCGCTGGGCGAGATCGCGGCGAGCCTCGGCTTCTCTCAAGGTGGCATGCGCCGCGTCCAGGGCGAGCTCGAGGCGCTTGCGCCGCAGGCGCACGATCGGCGCGCCGCGCGCGACCGTGTCGCCATCACGTGCCTCGAGCGCCACCACCAGCCCCGCGACCTCGCTGGCGATCAGCGCGTTGGTGCGCGAGATCACAGTGCCCGTGAGCGAGACGGTGGGCCGGACCGGTGCCTCGCGGGCTGCGGTCACACCCACCGGCACCGGTCCCGCGTCGGCCTGGGCATAAGCCGCACGCGGTGCAGCGAGCCCAACCACCAGCAGGCCAGCCGTCCATGCTGCGGCCACGCATGCCGCCAGCACGCCATTGCAGCCAGCGTGCCCCCGGCGTTTCATGCGGGAGCTTGGTCCCTCGATCATCCACTGCATCGGTCCTTGCGCCTCGTGCTTCACGCCGTCATCCTTCACGTCCCCGCTCCGTGCTCCGCCCCGGTCCGCCACCGACACCTTTCCCGCCAACAGGCCGCGAGCCGTCGTCCACCATACGGCAGGCGAGGTCCGAAGTTGCCGTGCTGGTGATGCTGGGTCGCGGTACGTCTTGCATCCGGGCGGCATGGCAATGCGCCATGATCCGGCGTGCCGGCGCTGCCCGCTTTCAGGGTCGCTGCGCATCGGCGGTGGACCGTGGCCGATCGGGTCGCCGGAGGCTGACGCTTTGCGGGCCGGGGTGCGGATCATCTCGGCCCGAGCCGGACCACGACCGCGATGCTGGCGTGTGGGCTGCGGTAAAGTCCCTGCTGCACCCTGTTTCCGGAGGATTCCATGCGCGCCAACGTCCCCAGCCTCGTGTCCCCGCTGCTTCTCGCTCTGGCCCTCTCCTTGCCCACGCTGGCGTCCGCCGCGGTGACCGAGGATCTCGGGACCATCGATTTCCCGACCTCGGCCCCTCCCGAGGTCGAGGCCTTGTTCGAGCGCGGCGTGCTCTACCTGCACAGCTTCGAGTATGGCGATGCGCGTCAGGCCTTTCGCGATGCCCAGACCCAGGCACCCGACTTTGCCATGGCCTACTGGGGCGAAGCCATGACCTACAACCACCCGATCTGGCTCGAGGAAGATGCCGATTCCGCACGTGCTGCCTTGCAGCGTCTGGCGCCGAGCGCCGAGGCACGCGCGGCCAAGGCACCGACCGCGCGTGAGCGTGCCTACTTGCACGCGGTGGAGATCCTCTATGGCCCTGGAGACAAGGAGGCGCGCGATCAGGCCTACGCCGAAGCCATGCACCAGCTCATGGTGCAGCAGCCGCAGGATCTCGAGGCTGCGGCGTTTTATGCCCTGGCACTGATGGGAACCTGCCATCAAGGGCGTGACATCCGGACCTACATGCGCGCGGCTGCGATCGCCGATGGGGTATTCGCGCAAAATCCCCGGCATCCGGGTGCTGCCCACTACCTGATCCACGCCACCGACGATCCGGTGCACGCACCGCTCGGCTTGCGTGCTGCGCGCGCCTATGCCGCGATCGCACCCGCCGCTGGTCATGCCCGCCACATGCCCTCGCATATTTTCCTCGCGCTCGGCATGTGGGATGCGGTGGTGGCGTCGAATCAATCGTCCTGGGACGCGGTGGCGGCGCGGGTTACGCGCGAAGGGTGGTCCGTTGAGCGCAACAACTATCATGCATTGCTGTGGCAACATTACGCTCTACTACAAGAGGGACGCTACCGCGAGGCAACGCGGCTTCTCGCGCGCATGGGGCGTGATCACGCGCAATCGCGTTCCACGCGCACCGGTAGCCACCTGGCCCTGATGCGTGCTGCGCACGCGGTTTCGACCGGCGCTTTCACCACGCTCCCTGCCGCCCCCGCCGCGGTGGGCCTGCGCCTCTCCGCGGCCTCGAGCATCGACTTCACCAAGGGACTCGCAGCGCTCGCTGCCGGTGAGCTCGAGGCCGTTGCCGAGGCTGCCGTCGCGATCCAGGCGCGGATCGCCGAGGCCCTTCAGGGCGAACGGACCCGGCGCCAAGCGACCTACGCCCGGGTCGGCAACGTGCGCACCGCCGCGGCCGAGATCATGGCGCTCGAACTCGAAGCGTTGGTGGCGGAGAGAAAGGGCGACCTGGCGAGCGCCTTGCTCAAGGCCAACCAAGCCGCGAGTCGGGAAGATGAGATGCCCGCAGGCTTTGGCCCGCCGGTGCCTGCTAAGCCCAGTCGCGAGCTGCTCGGCGAGATCCTGTTGCGCGCTGGCCGGGCGGAGGAAGCACTGGCTCAGCTCGAGCGCGCGCTCGAACGCACGCCGCGCCGTGCCACCACGCTGGTGGACCTCGGTCACGCAGCCTTGGCCTCTGGCCATCAGGCCAGGGCTGAGGCCAGCGCCGCCATCCTGCGAGAGGTGTGGTCGCGCGCTGACGCGGGGGTGCTCGAGCGCGCAGCCCTCGGCGGTCAACCAACCGGCACCATGCTGGCCGGGCAGGGTGACCGGTGAGCGCGGCGCGTGCCGCCCCGGGCCGATCCGCTGCCTACTGCGCTGGTGGGCTGGCGGTGGATGGCAGGCTTCGCCGGTAGAGCTCGCCGCCCAGGCCAGGCAGCCAGTGGATGGTCATGCCTCGGGTGTGGCCTCGGGCGATTCGCTCGAGCTGCTGCATGGTTCGAGCGTCCGCAGCGTAGACCGCAGGCACGATCAAGACGTTGGATCTCCCTTGGTCGCGAAGCTGATCGAGCTGCTCGGGTAAAGAGGGGTTGCCGTCGAGCTCGGCGATGAACAGACGGGCGAAGCGATGCTGCTGCTTGATGACGTCAGCGTCGGCCAGTGCCTTCCATGCCGCGCGGGCCTGAGCGCCGGCGCCCGGTAGCGAGACGACCACCGTGCTGCCGCCGAAGGGCCCTGGCGCGACCGGCAGTCCGCGCACATCCGCCAACGCCTGCGGACGGACCACAGCGCCCATCTCGACGCCGTCCGGAAGGGTCGCGAGCAGGGTGTCCGGCAACCCGGCTGGCACCTCTTCACCCAGGAACCACAGTGGCTGAATCGTCACACGGCTGGCCATGTCGATGGCTGCGGGCTTGACCCCAGCGTCGATCGCTGCGGCCAGTGTTTCCGGGCGGGCGATGGTCACGCGCTCACCCGCTGTGGTGCGCGCACGCGCCTCGAGCCGCGCCCACAAGCGCGCACGAGGCGTGTCGTGGGCGAGGAGAAGAATGGTGCGGGGGCGAGCATCGTTGGCCGGCGGGCTGGGCGCCAGGCCGAGGGCGCGGCGCAGCGCCTGTTGCGCGACCAGCCAGGAACCATCGGGCTCCTCGTCGACCGTCACCCGCAGGCCTGCGACCGCCAGGCTCGCGGCTTCTTGTCGCCACCAGCTCGTTTGCTCCGGTGTGCTTAGCACGCGCAGCGTGCGGGGTGGATTCGCCAAGTCATCCCCCGGCAGGCCCAGCTCGCGCAGCTTGGCGTTGCGCGCCGGGCGGATGGCCAGCCCGCGCGCCGGCAGATTCTTCGATCCCAGCATGGCGGCCGCCACCACCGTGGCGCCAGCACCCTCGCCCGCGAGCACGATCCGATCGCTGCGCACGGGTGCGTTGCGCAACACCTGAGCGAGGACTTTCTCCAAGCCGCCGGTGAGGCGATCCGTGTCCTCGCGCAAGCGGCCCGGCCAAAACCAGCGCCCGGCTTGGTAGAGGTCCCGCTCGGTCTGCGGGTACGGTGGCTCGACCACTGCCGTGGCCACCTGCGTGCCGAGGCTCGAGGTCAAGAGGCGCTCCGCATCCTGCGCGCGTTGACCCTCTGCGGCCAACCAAATCAGCAGCGGCACTGGTGCGGCGTCGCTGGCGCTCGCGGGCACCTCGAGACGGTAGCGCAGCTCCGCTTCGAGCGCGACACCGAACGTGCCTTGATCGAGGTCATGCGCCCGCGCCTCTGCCAGCACCAGGTAATCCGCCACCGGCGGGCCGCGCAGCGAAGAAGGCAAGGTCGCGGCCGCGCCATTGAGGTCGGCGACCGGCCAGATGGCGACGGTCTTGACGCGGGTGCCAGGTCGCCTGGCGAGCAATTGGTGCACGGTGCCGTCGCCGTAGGCGCTGTGGAAGCCACCGTTGACATGTACCACCAAGAATCCCGGATGCTCGGCGAGCGCATCGGCGCAGGCCTCGCCCATGCTGTTGTCCCATAGGCTTTGGGTCGAGTAGAGTAGGGCCTCGGCGCTCTCGTCTGCGCGCTGGCCCGCGTGACCGCGCACCGCGCCGGCCGCGCGCCGCCAATAGCGCTCGCTGTTGGCCAGCAGCTCGCGTGGCAGCCAGCGTGCATCCTCGGGTGGGAGCGTACGGTAGGCCTCGGCGCCACCCATGGCGATCTTGCGCAGCAGCGGACGCGGCACGTTGCTCGCGACCACGGGCACGCCGTGGCGTCGCGCGAGCTCGATCAGCGGGCGGTAGGCGGTCGGGTAGTTGTTCCACGGACGCGCCTGGGCGCGCATCTGCGCCTCTGAGATTTCGCCCACGAGGTAGCGATCGAGAACCGGCTGCACGTCGCGCTCGAACATTTCGAGCGCCAGCACCACGCGATCACCGGTGCGCTCGGCCAGCGCCTCGAGCACCCGCGCTTCGAAGCGATGGGTAGTCTCATCGAGGTGCGTTTCGCCCAGAAAGACCACTTCGGCTAAAGCGAGCTCGTCGATCAATGCTCGGGGCGTGAGCTGGCGAGCGGCCGTCGCATCGAAGATGCGTACCGCCCGCTCGAGCGGTGGTAGAACCACTGCCGTGGCGGCCGCTCGATCCGGAGGCACCGCGCGCGTCGCTGCGGGCGTCTCACCGAGCGCGGGGCCAGCGCCCAGCGCCAGGACGCTCGCCAGTGCCAGGACGCTCACCAGTGCCAGGACAGTTGCCTGTGCCGGGACAGTTGCCTGTGCCAGGACAGTTGCTTGTGCCAGGACAGTTGCTTGTGCCAGGACAGTTGCCTGTGCCGGGCCATGCCTGGCGGTGTCGCAAAAGCCCGATCGGTGCTCGTTCACAGCCCCCATCCTGTCACAAGGACCGGTGCCACCCGGCTCAGAGGACCCGCAGGCGTGCGAGGTCTGCGGGGCGGCCCAAGACCAGCAAGCGATCGCCATTCTCGAGCTGGGTATCGGGTCCCGGCACCACCTCGAGCATGTCCGGACCCTCGGCCGAGGGTCGGCGGACCAGCAACACCTGAACCCGGTAGCGGGCGCGGATATCGAGCTCACCGAGGCTGTGGCCGACCAGCTCGCCCGGAGCGTCGATCTCTTCCATGCGGTGTCCGGTGCCGATCTCGATCCCGTCGTAGGGTGCGCCGCGGATGCCGCTGGCGAGCCCGGCGACCATGTCGCGCTTCATCAGCTCGCGGTTGTAGGCGTCCATCACGTGTTGGCGGGTGATCACACCCACCAGCTTGGCGTCCGTGTCCACCACTGGAAACTCTTCGCGGTTCTTGCCGCCGAAGATCTGCATCATCGTCTCGAGGGTTTGTTCCGGCGTCACCCCCGCGATCGGCTGTGCGAGGTCGGCTGCCACTGCTGGCGAAGCCTCGTCGCCGCGTCTCTGGGCGAGCGAGCGGAGTTCGGGAAGGTTGATGACACCGAGCAGATGCTGCTCCTGGTCCACCACGTAGTAGTGGGTTTCAGCGCTTTCGACCACCTGGTTCATGACCCGGCCGAGCGGTTCGTCCCGGGCCAGCCGAACCAGCGTCTCGCGCATCACGTCGCCGACCCGAATCGAGCGCAGAACGCTGATCTCCTGTCCCTGGGAGAGGTTGACGCCGCGGCGAACCAGCTTCTCGGTATAAATGGATTCGCGTTGCAGCCGGCTGCTGATCAACGTGGCGAGGATGCAGGAGATCATCAGCGGCACGATCAGCTCGTAGTCGGAGGTCAGCTCGAAAAGGATGATGATCGCGGTGATCGGTGCGCGGGTGGTCGCCGCCACCACAGCGCCCATACCGACCACGGCGTAGGCGCCGGGCAATCCGCTGGCGGCGGGCAAGAGCTGGTGAACGCCCGAACCCAGTGCGAGACCGGTCATCGCACCCATGAACAGCGACGGTGCGAAAATGCCACCCGATGCCCCCGAGCCGAGGGTCAAAGCGGTCGCCAGGATCTTGATCGCCACCAACACCAGCGCCACCTTGAGCGCGAGCTCGCCGAGCAAGGCCTGTTCGATCGCCTCGTAGCCGACACCGAGCACCGCCGGGAAGGCGAGACCCATCGCGCCGACGCCCAATCCCCCGAGTGGCGTCACCAGCCAGGGTGGGATGGGCAGCGCCTCGAACACGTCCTCCAACTTGTAGAGCGTACGCATGAAGGCCACACCGACCACCGCAGCGGCGACACCCAACAGTGCATAGGCGATCAGCTCGACGGGGCTTTCCAGGCTGTAGCTGGGCACGACGAAGGCCGGCACATCGCCCAGGAAGTGGCGTGAAACCACGGTTGCGATCACAGACGATATGACGATAGGGCTGAATTGCGTGACCGCAAAATCGGACAGAATGATCTCAACAGCGAATAGCGCGCCGGCGATCGGTGCGTTGAAGGTGGCGGCGATGCCCGCCGCCGCACCGCAGCCCACCAGCGTGCGTAAGCGGCGACCCGAGACCTTCAGCAAGCGTCCGAGCGTCGAGCCGATCGCCGATCCGATCTGGACGATCGGACCCTCCCGTCCGACCGAGCCACCGGTGCCGATGGTCACCGCCGAGGCCAGCGTCTTGATCACCACCAACCTCGGGCGGATGGCGCCGGAGCGCAGCGCCACCGCCTCCATCACCTCCGGTACACCATGTCCCTTCGCTTCACGTGCAAGAAAATATACTATTGGGCCAACTATCAATCCGCCGAGGGCGGGCAGCACGATCACCCGCCAGGCTGGCAAGGCTGCCACCAGATCGAGCCGATAGGCGCCATCCCCCCACGCCAGACGCTGAACCACTTGGATCAGGAAGCGGAAAAAAACCGCGCCCAGCCCGGCCAGACAGCCGATCAGCAAGGCCAGCGTCACCATGAAGCGCTGCTCGGCCATTTTCGCACGCACCAAGAGCCGCGGCCAAAGACCCACCAGTCCCGTCTGCACCCCGAGCGGCCTCAGCGACGAGTCTTTGGGCTGGGTCATGCTGGACTGGGTCATGCTGGGCTGGGTCATGCTGGGCTGGGTCATGCTGGACTGGGTCATGCTCGGCTGGTAGAGGGGATGATGTGCGGCTCTTATCCGGCGCAAGACGCTCGACGGGCCATCGGGAGCCCCCGTTCCTATCCCACTCCCAGGCGTAAAGCAACAGATCGGGCCAAGCCCAAGGCGGCAGCGGACGATGGCTGCCGCCTCGGATGTCGCAATCGGGGAGCAAACGACGCGGGCGATTCGGATCTTCGTCCGCTACCCGGGGCAGCGAGCCGATGACCGGCAGTCTCGCGGGGGTTCGGCGGCTGCTTCAGCAGGGGCACCTTGGGGCGGTGCTGACGCGGCGGCGCGGCCCACAGCTCGATGCTGCGCGCTCGTAGCCCGGCCAGCGTCCAGAGACGCCTGGCATCGAAGCCTCGAATCCGTTGGACCCAGGAACCTCGGAGGGGGAAAAGCAGGCGTGGTGTCTGGCGCGCAGCGTCGATGTGCCGCTCGATGACGATCTGGCGCATGTGGTCGGTCTCGCGCCAGATGAGACGCGTCGCCGCGCTCATGCACCAGAGTGCCAGGGTGGGCTGAGGCCTTGACACCGTCCGTGGCTGCCCGAGGTGGCCGGCGCGATCGAGGCCCGGGGGCAGCGGCCAGCCACGTGCGTTTTCGGCCAGGGCGATGGTGCTTTCTCGGTTGGTAGTGTCGTCTTGGTCTCCGCATCGATCGGCGTAGGCATCACTTGATCATCGCCACCATCGCTCCGGAACGAGTAAAAACCTGACCGCAACCGCGATCATGCGATCGCGACCCATTTCTCTGATCGTGGAGGCTTTGATCACGGAACGGTCTGCGACCAGGCAGTGGTGTCCCCGGACTCAAATCCGTCGCTGAAGATCGGCATCGGCGGCGCCGGCACCCCGCCTTCGAAGGCGCCTTGGTCCCAGCGTGGACCGATTTTCGTTTCGGTGATGCCAAAGAGACCGAGCAACGAGCCGAGTGTCGGCGGCAAGGAGGTGGTCCCGGCGTCGACGGCCGGCGAGGACGTGAGCAAGCGAAAGTCGGGTCGCGAGTCGTCGAACGGATCGTGATCCGCCAGGTTGTAGTCGAAGAAGGTCGGATCGCCGCTCAGGCCGTTGGTTTCAAACGGTGTACCCGCCTGGACGTCGGCAAGAGTCGGGAAATGCGACTGGGGACCGTTGTTGACGATTGCCAGAATGCCAGGCATCGGCAAGTTGCTCCCCCAGCCATTGCGGTCATACCGATTGAAATCGATCGCCGTATTGCTCAGGTCGTTGTCGAGGTCCTCGAAGCGGATGCCATAGCCCTCATTGTTGATCAGGATGTTGTTGCGCACCCGCGTGTCTACGTTGGGCTGTGTATCTCGAAACAGACCACCGAATTGAAAACCGAACATATTGTTTGCTACTACATTATTATAGAGAAAGTGAAATCCCCAGCGCCATGTCGAAGTAAAGAAAAAGCCGGCGTTGCCATTCTCGTAGACCGTGTTCCGATACGAGTGGATGCCAGAGGTATTGTCGAAATAGATGCCATTGCCACCGGCGCCCAGGATCTGACCCGCCGAGTTTGCCCCACGCTTCTCTGCCGCCCAACCCCACCCGATGATATTTTGGAAGCGATTGTGGTAGAGAAGGAAGTCGCGGAAAATGTGTGCATCCGGTGGCGGTCCCCAAATCCGGATGCCGCCGCAGTCGTTCTTGAGCTGGCACGCCCGCTCGACAAGATTGTCGCGGATCAGTACTTTGCCGATCATGATCTCGGCTGGCAGAACATTGACCATATTGGGTGATTGGATCACGCTCT
>Ga0114931_10001620_pt1 | contig 28721 bp, 33 predicted proteins | sample 2SBtaG_FD_89579 | JGI IMG/M metagenome (GOLD analysis project Ga0114931, IMG submission 89579) | Deep subsurface microbial communities from Kolumbo volcano to uncover new lineages of life (NeLLi) - 2SBTROV14_V59a metaG | ecosystem: Environmental > Aquatic > Marine > Volcanic | place: Kolumbo... | reverse complement strand
GGACCACCACGGCAAGAAACATAAAGAGCCCCATGGCCGTCAGTCTGCCATCCGGTCGAGTTCTTCGAGTTGCCGTCCCACCCGGCGCCCCACCAGGGAGATGGCCGTACAGAGTATGGCCGTGATCGGCAACGCCCACACCACCGATCGGGTGATCAGGAGGCTGAGTCCCGCCAGACCGGCGCCCAGGCCGAACGGCCAGATCGGACGCAGGGCAGAACCGTCGAGTCGGCGCCACCACCGAACCACCCGCTCGAGCCCGGGGCTCATGTCGCCGGTCCTTTCCACCCGCGCCCGAAGCAGGCCGGGCCCCCGATCCGGGGAGCCGCCCGCAGTCACGATACCCCCGGTCCCAACCGGGTCCCGCCGGGTCCAGAGGACGGAGGAGGCCCGAGCAGATGTTCGATGGTGTCGAGTCGCTCCTCAAGATCGGCGATCCGATGAAGGACCCGGTCCTCCATCCACCCGATCCGCTCGAGGTCTCCCGAGGCGAGGGTGGCCGGATCCGGAGTGCGACCGGTCAGCCGTTCGGCGATGGCCCGCCCGATAGGGCTGCCGGCCACCACGGCCAGCGACAGGATGAGCCAGATCATGGAGTGGAAGGTGCCACGGCCCGCTGGGGAGCGCCACCGGCCCCGCGACGCCGGCCGGGGGTCAGCCGATGCCGGCTGGCTGGCGCAGCAGCCTCGACAGACAACCCATCAGTTCGTCCCGGCTGAACGGCTTGGACAGCATGCCGTCGACCAGGCGACGATCGACATTCCCCATGGAGAGTCCCGAGATCATCAGGATCCGGGTGTCGGGGAACTCGGTCCGGACGGCGGCCGCGAGTTCGCAACCGCTCATCCGGGGCATGTGTTGATCGGTGATGATCACATCGGCGGCCTGCAGGCGTTGGGCTTCCAGACCGTCTGCCCCGTCGACCGCCTCGACCAGGGTGTGACCGCTTCCCCGCAAAAAGGCCCGAAGAATGCTGCGAACGATTTCGTCGTCGTCGACCAGAAGAATGCGCGCCACACCTGACTCCGGGCGTCACCCGACCGGGGCATCCGGCCGAGGGGGCGCAAACATGTCCCACGTACCGGCCCCTCGCAAGGGGGGCCAGGGTCCGATCGGAGAGGCCGCACGGGGTATGGAGCGGATGGGGTTCGAACCCACGACCCCCGGCTTGCAAAGCCGGTGCTCTCCCAGCTGAGCTACCGCCCCGCGTGGCCCGGAATCTACACGGTTTCGGAACCCGATCCCAGCGGCGGCGCACCCGGTTCAGAACAGTAGACCCACGAGCACAATGGTCAGGACGATCAGGAGCGCGAACGCCACAAAGACCGTGAACACGATCCCCGCCGCGGCCCGCCAGCCGATGCGCGCCAGGAACTCGAGAATCCCGATTTTGATGATGCGAGCCAGCCACCCGAGAATCGTGGACATACCCCCTCCACTATTCCCTACGTGCCCGGTGGCCCCGGGGATTCACCGACCGGTCCACCCGGTGGCACACGGGTTGCTCAGGTGAACGCCGAACCTCATCGCGAACTGTCATGCCCGATCTCAGCGTCATCGTTCCGGCCGTCAACACGGCCGAGGATCTCCACGGCACGCTTCAGGCCCTCGAGGCCCAACGTCCGGACGTGGATCTCGAGATTCTCGTGATCAGCCGGTTGGCCCCCTCGGTCGGCGAGGACGCCGCCCGCGCCTTTCCCGACCTCATCCTGGTCCAGGTGTCTCCCGGCACGACGATTCCGGCCATGCGCATCGCCGGGTTCGACCGGGCCACCGCCGGGGCCATCGGCGTCATCGAGGACCACGTCATCGTGCCACCTGGGTGGGCCCGCCGGATGCTCGACGAGCTGGAAGCCGGAGCGGAGGTGGTCGGGGGCTCCGTCGTCAACGCGGCCACGGAGACCACCCTCGACTGGGCGGCATTCCTGTGCGAGTACAGCCACTGCCTTCCCCCCCTGAACGCCGGCGAGGTTTCCTGGCTGACCGGGAACAACGTGGTCTATCGGCGCTCGCTGATCGAGCGGTATCGGGACACGCTCGACGACACCGCCTGGGAGAACCGCCTGCACGATACGATCCGCGAGGGCGGGACCCCGCTGATCTGCCGGCCGGATATTGTGGTCGGTCACCGGAAACACTACACCTTCGGGGAGTACCTGTCCCAGCGGTACCTCTATGCCCGTTCCTACGCGGGGGCCCGGGTCGCGGGCGCCTCACTCCCGCGGCGGCTGGTGTGGGGTGCGGCGGCAGCCCTCCTGCCCCCCCTGCTGTTTGTCCGCACCGTATCGCGGATCCGGGCCAAGGGGGTGCATCGGGCCGAACTCCGTCGCTCCCTTCCGCTCCTGGCAATTTTTGTCACGTCGTGGGGCCTGGGAGAGGGCGTCGGCTACGTCTTCGGTCCCGGGGACTCGTTGAGTCGCGTCTGCTGAGGGTCGGTCCAGGGCCGAAGCACCGCATACACCGCCTCGTGCATGGGGACGGGAATTCCGTGGCGGCGGGCTCGCCGCAGGATGGCCCCGTGCAGGTCGTCGAGTTCGAGGGGCTTGCCGTGGGCGAGATCGTAGGCGAGGGAAGACCGGGAGTCCGGCTCGAGGCGACCGGCCAGCGCCTGATGGCGGGCCGAGGTCTCGTCGGGAAGCTCGACGCCTTCGGCCCGGGCGACTGCACACGCCTCACGGGAGAGGCGGACAAAGAGGTCCCACGTTTCGGGGACCGCGCGGACCACCCCGACCGGCACCCGGGCCGCGGCGGTCACGCCGGCCATCGCCACGATGAAACCGAGCTTGTCCCACATCGCGGCCAGGACCTCTCCCGAAACCGTCGCCTCGACCCCGGCCGCCCGCAACCGGTCGCGGAGCGGCAACGCCCGGGCATCCCCGTTCCCATCCAGAGGACCGAATACGAAGCTGGCCGGCCCCCCGGTGTGGACCACCACCCCGGGCCGCTCGATGGTGGACAGGATGTAGGCCACACCTCCCAGCACCCGTTCCGAACCCAGGGCCCCGAGAAGCACCTCGAGGTGGTCGATCCCGTTCTGAAAGGTGACAGCCGTGCCCGTCGGGCCCAACAATCCGTCGAGGTGCGGAGCCAGCCCCGCGGTGTCGCGAGCCTTGACCGCCACCACGGCGTAGTCGCAGCGGCCGAGGGCGGCGGGGTCGTCGGTGGCGAAGGGGTCAAACCGGACATCCCCGAGAGGACTTGCCACCGTCAGTCCGTTGGAGCGAATGGCGTCGAGGTGGGGACCTCGCGCCAGCACCACCACTTCGGCACCCGCCTCATGAAGGCGCGCACCCAGGTACCCGCCCACGCCGCCGGCCCCAAGCACCGCAACCCGCATGGTCAGTCCGTCCCGTCCGTCATCGGAGCGTGGTCTCGAACAATCTGAGGATCCGGCGGTACTCGTCGGTCCAGCTCGAAGGCTCGGTGAACCCGTGCCGTTCGGCCGGAAAGATGGCGGCTTCCCAGTTCTCTTTGCCCAGTTCGATCAGTCGCTGAATCAGGCGAACCGTATCCGAGAAGTGCACGTTGTCGTCCACCATACCGTGCGCGATCAACAGATGCCCTTGCAGTCCGTCGGCAAAGTAGATCGGGGACGAACGCCGGTAGGCGAGCGAATCGTTCTGCGGTTCGTTCAGAATGTTGGACGTGTACCCGTGGTTGTAGTGCGCCCAGTCGGTGACGGGTCGCAGGGCGGCTCCCGCCTGAAAGATCCCCGGAGTCGTGAACATCGCCATCAGCGTAATAAACCCGCCGTAACTGCCACCGTACATGCCGATCCGGTCGGGATCGACCCCCATCTCCCGCACCAGCCAGCGGGCGCCGTCGACCTGATCGGTGAGGTCGGTCCCCCCCATGTGACGGTAGATGGCCGTGCGCCAGTCGCGCCCGTGGCCCGCGCTGCCCCGGTAGTCCATGTCGAGCACAGTGTACCCGCGGGCCGCGAGCAGGTGATGGAACATGTACTCGCGGTAATACGCCGACCACCAGTGGTGAACGTTTTGCAGGTATCCGGCCCCGTGCACGAAGATCACCGCCGGCCGCCGTCCGGCCGGAGCCACGTCGCCGGCGGGCCGGTAGAGCCGGGCGGGGACCTCGACACCGTCCCGGGCGCGAACACTGACGATCTCAGGCTTGATCCACGGGTATCGACGCCATTCGTCAGTGGTGGACAGCGTGACCCGCCGCATCTCACGACCTGCCCGGTTCTCCTGGATGTAGAGTTCCGGGGGCCGATTGGATTCGGAGTGTCGGATGGCGAGCCAACGCCCGTCCGGAGAGACCGCCACGTCCTGGCGACCCTCCGCATCCGTGATCCGTTCGAGGTCGCCGCCCCGGACCGGGAGCGTGTAGAAGTGGACGTCGGCGAAGCCGTCCCGGTTCGCGGTGATGTACCAGGTACGTCCATCGCGGGAGAGCCGGGCCCCCAGCACTTCCCATTCGCCCTCGGTCAGGGCGGTCGGTTCGCCCCCGGCGGCCGGCACCAGGTACAAGTGGGCCCACCCCGTGCGTTCGGATACGAAATAGACCGTCTCGCCGTCGGCGAGAAACCCGGCGGTGAAGTACCCCGGACCTCCGAGCCAGGCCGGATCGTGCAGGTGATCCACGATCCGCTCCTCACCGGTCTCGAGATCGACGATCACGTACCACCGATCTTCATCGTTCCGGGTTTCGACCCGGATCAGCGCGTATTTCGAGTTGGGCGAGACGGCGACACCCCGGACATCGCGCGGACCCCGGCCAATGGAGTCACCGACCGGGATTGTCTCGCCGGTCGCCACGTCGAGCACCGAGGCGCGGAACGTGGTCTGCGCGTCACCCACCTTGGTGCGAACCGATTCCACCTCGACATACCCGTCGTCGGTAATCCACACCGGCATGTCCACCGGGCGGGCATCGGCCGGGGAGGTGGCGATGGTCATCAACACCCGGCGTCCATCGGGGGTCACCGTCAGCCCCCGGACGCGGGAACGGGCCCCGGGGTAGAACGGACGGGCGCGGGTGGAATCGGCATCAGCAGACGGACGGAACCACGGCTGCCTCCGGTAGTGGCCGGACCGGATGATCTCGAGAAGCTCCCGCTCTTCGTGCCGGAGGAACCGGCGTTGTGCCGTTGACGCGGCTTCCGACGCCGGGGCCGGACCGGTCCGGATGTCCGTGAGTTGCCGCAACGCACCCCGTTCCAGGTCGAGGCCGAAGAGGTTCCGGCCCCGCCGGAAAAACACCTCTCGCCCATCGGCCGACCACGCGGGAGCGGATTCGGTTTCGAAGGTTCGGGTGAGGTACCTCCCGCCCCGGCGATCCCACAGGACGAGATCTCCCTTCACCACGTAGAGCGCACGACGGCCGTCGGACGACCACACCGCCCGACCGGCCAGGACCGTATCCGCCGCGCCTTCGGCGAGCGGCTCGGGTTCGCCGTCGGGCACCGCCACCCGGTAGGCCACCCGCGCCGTATCCACCCCCGGCTGCCTCCAACGGAAATAGACGTAACGGCCATCGGGGGACCAACTGAACACGGGTCCGCCGAACCGACCCCCGTCCCGGAGCGCCTGGGGTGACTCCCCCACCAGATCCGGCCCCCGCATGATGTTGGCCACGGTCAGGACAAAGGTCGTGTCGTCCTGACCCGAGGCCGGGCCCGACGCCAGCCCCAGACCCAGCGTGACCAGCAGGGTTGCGATCCCGCACCTCCGCATCGGTCCAACCATCCAGTCGATCATGCTCTACTCCCGGTAAGACGGACGGGATCCGGCGAGACTCGCCGGCCCCTGATTATTGTAGGGGGACTCACCGAAAGAGAAAGGCCGACCGTGACCGGAATGTGCCGATCGAGCGTTCTCCTCCTTGCCAGCGGATGCGTGGCTCCCGGACCCCGCCCCGCACCTCCCGACCCAGCGCCACCGGTGGGAGCCGCCTGCGCCTCCGCCGATCTCACCGGCCGGTGGGACCTCGACTCTCCCGGGCCGCCGGCCGGCTTCCCTGCCCTCCGACTCCGGCTGGACCCCGCGACCCCCCCCTCCCCCGGCCGCCTGCGGGCCACCGTCATCACCGCGATGATCGGGAACGTGAGCGTTCCGGCCACGGCGTTCCTGCCCACCGACGCGGAGATCACCCCCCGGTGTCTCCTGCGTCTCAGCGTCAGGAACCGCGACATGCCCGACCCCCTCGGTCTTTTCGAAGGTCTCGCCCGGCCGGACACAGTGGACCTGGTCAGTCTCGTGTGGGACGGGGAGGAACGGGCCGCAACCGCCGCCGGGCCGCTGCGCCTGGTTCGGGTGGCGACCCCGGACGGGACCGGAGATCAACGGGCGAGTGGTGCCCGGTAGCCGTCCAGGGACCTTCGGACCGTGTGATCCCGTCCGGCCACCGACCGGATGGTGACCGTGTATTGATCGGGGTCTCGCACATCCGAGACCGGCACGACCAGGAACGGACCGTTTCCGACCGGACCGGCAATCACGGCCCTCACCTCTCCATCCCCGACCGCCCGCGCGAAGACCCGGCAGCCGCTGCACGCGGGTTCGACCTCACCGATCGTGCGCCCGCTGCCAGCCCGGATGACCACGTCCACCGCCCCGTCGTCGTTGCGGGGCGATTCGAGCTGGAATCGCAACGTCCCGGGCACGGGGCCGTCGCACCCGAGGACCAGGGCGAGCAGGATGACTCCTCCGGCGCGAACGGTCATCGGGGCCTCCGGAGCAGTGCCGTCGACCCGCCCGGGGGCGGGGCGGACAGTCCCTCCCGTTCCAGCCACGCCAGGAGATCGCCGAGATCGAATGTCCCGTCGCGATTGCCGGCCAGGTCCAGGTAGCGCTCCTCGTCCGGCGTCAGCCGAACGTCGGTCCGCAGATAGTGCGCGAGCACATCGTCGGCAAGCAGCGCGGGGGCACCAACCCGGAAGGTCACGTCGCGGACGAGCGACTGCGACCCTCCCAGAATCTCCATGCGGGTCACGAAGACGCCTTCCGCTTCGGGAATGCCGGAGACCGTACCACCGGCATCGAGCGCCAACCCCGGCGGCAGGGCCGTTCCGCTCACGGCCACGCGGAACGTCGCCGCCCCCGCGATTCCCCCTGCGGTCAACCGATGGGAATACGCCGCCCCGACCACCGCGGCCGGCGGCAGCGTGTCGGCAAACACCAGCCGGGTCTCGAAACCGGCCACCAGGTCAAAAGGCCGGCTCATCCGCACCCACAGCGTGTCGGTGGCCGCCAGTGTATCCCCGCTCCAGCCGAGGAAGACATATCCCGTATCCGCCGCCGCCACGAGGCGCACCGTCGTATCGGCCGGGAGCAGCGTTCCGGCATCCGCCCCCCGGGGGCCCGTCACCGTACCGCCCGCCGCCGTCACGCTCAGGCGATGCCGAACATCCACCTTGGCCACGACGGAATCCCCCATGGGCACCCCATTTACGGTATGCTGCCGTGCTCCACCGTCCGACCACGATCGAAACCGGTAGGTGCTGCGCCCATCCACTGACGACTGCACAGAATCGATCTCCACCACCGCACCAGCCAGGGGATCCAGGAACCCCTCGAAGCGGGCGTAGTCCACCCCGTCCACCCGTACCAGGGCTGACGTATCCGATGCCCTCACCACGTTGGGCCGCCCGCGGATGAGCACGAAGTCGATGCGGCCCGATACCCCCTCGGTAATCGAGTCGAACACCATCCCGGGAAAGCTGCCGTCGGCATTCAGGCTCGCCGCCGGTGTGGTGTCAAAGGCGTAACGGGTCTGTCTGGAGGAACCCGGATACACATCACCGGCATCCCCGCGGTTGCTGCCACTGAGCGACGGGACGAGGTCGAGCTGGTCGAGCCCATCGGCCTGCACCAGCGCCACCCCGTGATTCGGACCGGCGTTGACCGTGTTGACCGCCAGGCGCTGCGCCACCGTGACCGAATCGATGTGCCAGACGAGCAACCCCCCGTTCTTGGGACCGGTCCGGGGGTTTCCGGTCAGGAGGTTGGCGGTGTCGGCTCCTTCGGGCTGTCGGTTCTCCAGCAGGAAGTACTCACTGCGCGGGTTGGAGCCCACCGGGCGCACCAGGAACACCGTATCGCTGCTCACCACCGGGGGAAGGGTGTACCGGCCGGAGGCGACCAGTTCCCGGAGGGCCACCCACCCCATCTGCTCCTTTGACCACGCCTCGTAGTGCGCGGGGCTCGGCAGGGAGGTGTACATCCCACTCCCCATGAGCCCCCACTCCCCGATGCCCTGGCTGCCACCGCCGGTATCGTAGAGGTCGGGGAGCCCGAGTCCGTGACCGAGTTCGTGCGCGGCAACACCGATGTCCATCAGGGCCGTCGTGTCCGTGCAGTTCGCCCCGCCGACGCCGGAGACGATGTAGTAGGAATCGATCGCGATCGGGCCGGCGGCCGACGAATCGTTCGTCAGGAACGTCCCGGTGATCGGATCATTGGCACTGAGGCTCGACTTGTGCGCCCAGAGGCCGGGACCGCCACACTCCCCACCCAGTCGCGGCTGGACAAACTGCACCACGTCAACCACGCCGTCGTCATCCCCCGAGTTGGGAATGTTGTCCGGTCCGTCGTTGTCGAACTGGCCAAAGTCGACGGTGGCGTCGACGCGGGCCAGGGCCTGCCGGAACACCACCGCGAGCCGTTGCAGCGCCAGCGTACACAGCCCGCCACTGGCGGGACAGGGAGCCATGACCCAGGCGAGACTCGAATCGGTGGGGATCCAGCCGAACGTCCCGCCGTCCACCGTGAGCACGCCGTTGGACATTTCGTCGTAGAACGAACGCAGCGTGTAGGGCCGCCCGCCGGAAGGCACCGGTGCAAACAGCAGCCCGTCGTACGCGGCGCGGTCGGGCAGACCGAGTGCCAGTGTGTCCGTGTCGGAAAAGTCGAGGAGCACGGCAGGCATCCGCAGGGTTCCCGTGACCGCCGTCGCTCCCGGAGCCCGCGCCAGCCGGGCCCCCGCCGCGTTGACCGCTTCCAGCCCGAGCGCGGCGGAGACCCGGTGCCGGGCCGCCCGGACCCGCCGGGCCCGGACCCGCCAGACGCCGTCGGGTCGGAAGTCCAGTCGCCGCCCCTCCAGCGTGCGGATCGCCTCCGGTCCGATCACCTGCGCCCCGACCGGGGCGCTTCCGACCGCCAGCAGCACGACGACCATCCGGCCAACCCCAGCCTTCACGCGCCTCTCCCATCACGTGGTGTGCGATTTCCCCGGTCCCCCGATCCTCCCGCCCGATTCGATGGCAGGAATCGCGCCGGAGCGTCGGGGGACCGGAACCCGTCCAGGGTCGGGAACGTTGTCATCCCAATGGCCGGCACCATATGGGCAACCGGGTTGCCTGACAATCGCTTAGGTGTGCCACACGGTGATCCGCGCCCTTGTGCCTCATTGCCGCCAACGGTACGTTCGTAGATCCGGAAATCCGGGTTTGTACGGTTTTTCTTCGGTTCCGCAACCTGTCGAGGACCCGTGAACATCGAGACGCTTCAGAAAGTCCAGCTTTTCGAGAAGTGTGAAAACTTTACCGCGGCCCGGGACCTCCAGCGATCGGGCCTTTATCCATACTTCAAGCCCATCACCAAGTCCGAGGATACGGTCGTCGAGATCGACGGCAAGGACCGGATCATGATGGGGTCGAACAACTACCTGGGCCTGACCCATCACCCCCGCGTGCTGGAAGCGGCCCGCCGGGCGCTGGAACAATATGGCTCCGGCTGCACCGGCAGTCGATTCCTGAACGGGACGCTCGACCTGCACGGCCTGCTCGAGCATCGCCTGGCCGAGCTGTTCGGGAAGGAAGCCGCTATCGTCCTGTCCACCGGGTACCAGGCCAACCTGGGCCTGATCTCCTGTCTGATCGGCCGGGGTGAGGTGGTGTACGTCGACAAGCTCGACCACGCGTCGATCGTGGACGGGGCCAAGATGTCGTACGGACAGACGGAACGCTTTGGCCACGGAAACTTCGAGCAGCTCGAGCTGCTGCTCGAACGTCATCCGCAACGCGGCAAGATGGTGATCGTGGACGGCGTGTACTCAATGGAGGGCGACATTGCCAACGTGCCCGCCCTGCTGGAGATCTGCCGGCGTCACGGCGCAGCGCTCGCCCTCGACGATGCCCACGCCACGGGCGTCCTCGGCCCGAACGGTGACGGGACCGCGGCCCACTTCGGGCTGCGGGACGAAGTGGATCTCGTGGTGGGGACGTTTTCCAAGTCGCTGGCCTCGATCGGCGGGTTTATCGCCGGGTCGGAGTCCGTGATTCACTACCTCAAGCACAACAGTCGGCCGTTGATCTTTTCCGCCGCCCTCCCGCCCGCCAACACCGCGGGCGTGCTGGCCGCCATCGACATCATGTTGGAGGAGCCGGAGCGGCGGGAGCGCCTCTGGAGGAACACCCGCCGGTTGCAGTCGGGTCTCAAGAGCCTTGGATTCGACATCGGCCCGTCGGAGACGCCGATCGTGCCGGTCCTGATCGGGCCGTTCGAGGGGACGTTCGTGTTCTGGCGGAAGCTGTTCGACGCCGGCGTCTTCACCAACCCGGTGGTTCCGCCCGCCGTCCCGCCGTCGGAGTGCCGGTTGCGGACGAGCCTGATGGCCAGTCACACCGACGAACAGATCGATTACGCGCTGGAGACGTTCGCTACTCTGGGCAAGGCGGCGGGGGTCATTTGACCGCAGCGCCGGCCGTGCGCCCGGTGCGCACGGCCCGTGACCTCAAGCGGTTCATCGCGTTTCCCTATGCACTGCATCGAGGGGATCCGTACTGGGTCCCCCCGTTGCGTATGGATGTGCGGAAGATGCTGTCCCGCGAGAAAAACCCGTTCTTTGAGCACGCCGAGGCCGAATACTTCCTGGCGGAACGGGAAGGCCGGGTGGTGGGTCGGATCGCCGCGATTCACAACCGCGCGCACAACGAGACCCACGGTAACCGCACCGGATTCTTCGGTTTCTTCGACTGCGCCGACGATCAGACGGTGGCGGACGCCCTGTTCGAGCCGGTGTACCGGTGGTTGCGGGAGCGGGGTCTGACCACGGTACGGGGACCGGCGTCGTTCTCCACCAACGACGAATGCGGCATCCTGATCGACGGGTTCGACCTGCCACCCGCGGTCCTGACCCCTTACACCCCCGCATGGTACCGCAGCCTGCTCGAGGGAGCCGGGTTTACCAAAGCCAAGGATCTCTATCTCTACCAGACCACCGACGACCAGCTGCCGGAGCGGCTCTCGCGCGGCGCCCGGATCATTGCGCGACGCAACCGGATCACCCTGCGCGCGATCGACATGAAGCGGTTCGATGCGGAGGTCGATCTGATCAAACAGGTGTACAACCAGGCCTGGGAGCGGAACTGGGGATTCATTCCCATGACCGATGCGGAGATCGACCACATGGCCAGGGACATGAAGCCGGTGGTGGTTCCGGACCTGGTGGTCTTCGCGGAACAGGACGGCCGACTGATCGGCTTTGCGGCGGCCCTGCCGGATCTCAACGTGGCGCTGAAGACCAACCCGTCGGGCCGGCTCATCCCCGGGATTCTCCGGGTGTTGTGGGCGGCCAGAACGATCAAGCGGATCCGGATCCTCCTCCTCGGGGTGCTGCCGGAGCACCGGCGTTCCGGTGCCGACGCGCTCATGTACCACTGGATCTGGGAGAAGGGGTACGCTCTCGGGTACCGGTGGGCGGAAGCCGGCTGGATTCTGGAGGACAATGCTCCGATGAAGAACGGGTTGGCCCGGATGGGTTTCGAACACTACAAGACGCTGCGACTCTACGACCGCCACCTGTGAAGATTTTCGTGACCGGCGGGACGGGCTTCGTCGGTTCCCATCTCGTCTCGACCCTGCTCGGGGCCGGCCACGACGTCACCTGCCTGGTGCGGAACCCGGCCAAGGCGGCCCGACGCTTCGGCGATCGATTGCCGGCATTGATCGAGGGCGGACTCACCGATTCCCCCGCGATCGAGAGGGGGTGCGGGGGGGCCGATGCCATCTTCCACGTGGCGGGGCTGGTGGCAGCGCCGACTGCCGCGGACCTGCATCGCATCAACGCCGAAGCCACCGGTCGGTTGTGCGGGATCGCCCGGGAACGGGCACCGGGGCTCGCCCACTTCGTGTATGTCAGCAGCCTGGCCGCCGCCGGTCCTACCGCACCGGGCGCGCCCATTCGCGAGGACCGTCGGCCTCAGCCGGTCAGCGCCTATGGTCGCAGCAAGCTGGCCGGAGAGGCACTGGTGCGGGAGAGCGGCCTGCCCTGGACGGTGGTGCGGCCGCCCACGGTATACGGGCCATGGGACCGGGAACTCCTCAAAGTGTTCCGGCTGGCCCGCCGCGGCGTGGTCCCGGTCTTCGGGGACGGCGCCCAGGAAAACTCCCTGATCTACGCCCCCGACCTGGCCGAGGCACTGGCGTCCTGCCTCGTGCCGGCGGCAGTGGGTCGGACCTACTTCGCCGCCCACCCCGAAATCGTGACTCAGCGGGAGCTGTCCGAACGCATCCATCGAACCGTACGGGGCGAAGGGACGGCCCCCCGGATCGTCCGGATCCCGGCCCCCCTGGCCCGGGCGGTGCTGTCCATCATCGGCACCGTGGCCGCCCTCACCCGAACCCCCACCCTGTTGAGTCGAGACAAGGCCAACGAATTCCTGGCTGACGCCTGGACCTGCCGCCCCGACGCGTTGCGTGTCGACACAGGGTGGCGGGCCGGGACGGACCTCACCGCCGGGCTCCGGCGGACGGCGGCATGGTACCGGGACCGGCAATGGCTTTGAGACCCGTCGACCGGCTGCTGGCCGGATATCTGGGGTTCGTCACCGTGGTGATCGCCATCCGCGGTCCCCTGAGCCACCCGGCCTATCCCTGGCTGCTGGCCATGCACGGGCTGTTCGGGATCTTTCTCTATCTGACCACCCGGTTGCGCGACAGTGACCGCGTCGGCAGGGCACTGCACGACTTGTATCCGCTGGTCATGTTGTTGCCCCTGTATACGGAAATCGGGCTGCTCAATCCGCCGGTCGGCGATCCAGGCGTGCTCGGACACGACGCCGTTATTCAACAGATCGAGGCGCTCGTCTTCGGCGGCCAGATCTCGTACACCTGGATCCGTACCGCGCCATCGGTGTTCTGGTCGGGTCTGCTCCACCTGGCCTACTTCTCGTATTACCCGATCGTGCTGTTCGGGCCACTCCTGGTCTGGATGCGGGGCAACCGGGCGGGCGCCCGCACCATTCTGCTCTCGACCATGGTGGCGTTCACGATCTGCTACGGGTGGTTCGTTCTCTATCCTGTCGCGGGACCGAATTACGCGTTTCCGCATCCGGTAGGCCCCGTCCGGGAGGTGTGGAGCGCTCAACTCGTGTACCGGCTGCTCATCAGCGGTTCCTCCTTCGGGGCGGCGTTCCCTTCGTCCCACGTTGCGGCCACCACGGCCGCGACCCTGGCCGTTCACGACGCGTGGCGGGGACTGGGACGGAGTTTCCTGATCCCCGCGGCCCTGCTCACGGTCGCGACCGTGTACTGCCAGATGCATTACGGCATCGACGCGGCGGCCGGGCTCGTGACCGGCGTACTGGCCTGGGTGGTGGCGCGCCGGATCGTCCGATCGACCCCGGCCTGAGCGTCCATTCGCCGGCACCCTCCCACGGTCAAGAACATCCCCGATGGGCCGATACTCCAGGTTGAACCGTGCGCACCGGGGCGCGCGGTGGCCGGAGGGTGTACATGGACATCGGATCACTCGCCGGTTTGGCAGCCGGTCTGGGACTCGTCCTCACGGCGATCCTCATGGGGTCGGGCCTGGGCGCGTTCTTCGATGCGCCCTCCCTGCTCATCGTGGGCGGCGGGACCCTCTCCGCCACCGCTATCGCCTTTCCACTGAGCGAACTGAAGGGAGCGGGATCCGTCATGGCACGGGTCTTCAAGAATCCCCGACAGGAAGTGCTCGACCTGGTCAAGTTCCTGCTCGAGTGCCGCAAGCAGGCTGCCAAGGAGGGGCTGCTGGCCCTGGAGAAACTGGCCGAAGGCGCTCCCACGGCATCCGTGGCCAAGGGACTCCGGCTGGTCGCGGACGGGACCGACACCGCAACGCTCCAGACCATTCTCGCCACCGAGCAACGAACCATCGAGGAATACCATCGCGTGGGCCAGAAGATTTTCAACGAGATGGGGAAGTTCGCCCCGGCATTCGGGATGATCGGCACGCTGGTGGGGCTTGTCCAGATGCTGGCGGGCCTCGACGATCCGTCCACGATCGGCCCCAAGATGGCGGTCGCGTTGCTCACGACCTTCTACGGCGCGCTGCTGGCCAATCTCCTGTTCCTGCCGATGGTCACCAAGCTCGAACGGCGGTTGAAGATCGAGACCAGCAATCTCGACCTGGCGACGGTGGGGATGGTCGCGCTCAACCAGGAAGAGTCGATGATGGTGATGCGGGAAAAGTTCAAGGCGTTCCTCGCGACACATGGCGGGGACGTCGACGCCGTCCTTGGCAACTGACGTGGGCACTACCGTCGGTCCCGACGCCGACAGCCGGACCGGGGGATCCCCGGAATCCCCTGCCCCGGCAGCGCGCACCCCCGAGCCACCCGCGGCTGAGCTGCCGGCCCCGGCGGAAGACCCCGTCGAAGAGGGCTCGCCGGCGTGGATGATGACCTTCGGCGACATGATGAGCCTCCTCCTGACCTTTTTCATCCTGTTGTTCTCGATGTCGGAGCTGGAGACCGAGAAGTTCCGCCTCGCCGCCGCCTCCATGCAGGAAGGTTTCGGGACCTCCACCGGCCAGCTGCTTCCCGGCGAACCGCCCGAGGGAACCCGCGAGCCGGACACCACCCTGATTACCTCGCCCCTCGCCGAGGAGACGGACGCGACGCTCGATTCGATCGCCGAACGGCTGGAGGAGTTCGTGGCGAAAAACGGATTGGAGGAACAGGTGGTGGTGGCCCGGGAGGAATCGGGCGTGTACCTCCGGATCCAGGACGTGGCGGTGTTCCCCTCGGGATCCGCCCGGATCGCGGAAGAGAGTATGAACATCATCCAGCAGTTGGGTGACATTGTCCGGGCCACCGACGTTCCGGTCGTCGTATCCGGACACACCGATAACACCCCGATCAGGGCGGGGGGGAAGTTCGATACCAACTGGGAACTGTCGGCGGCCCGGGCGGCAGGAGTGGCCCGGGCCCTGGTGGATCGGGGCCACGACCCCACCACGATTGCGGTCGAGGCCTACGGAGAATACCGGCCCATCGATACCAATGACACGCCCGAAGGTCGGTCCCACAACCGCCGGGTGGAGATCTTCTATTCCCGGGAGAAAATCGAGGAAGCAAACCGGGCCGGAGCCGCCCGGAAGGCACCCAATCCGCCCGATCCGGAGCCGAACCCCGGTCCTTAGCGGTGCTCCTCGTGCTGGTGATCGCGATCGGGCTCGGCTCCGACCGCCGCCCGTCCCTCGCCCGCGATCACGTCGTACCGGCCACGGACCTCGCGCATATAGTGGCGGTGATCGAGCACGTAGAGGCTATTCGTCACGTCCGCCCGGGGCCAGGGCCCTCCGGCTGACGGCATGAACACGCCGGCCACGACTCCCATGCCTCCATCGGGGATGGCCGCTCCGGTGGTATTGTTGTAGTACACGCGCACCCGATAGCGATGTTCGGGCGTGATCGGCAGACCCAGCTTCCGGTACACGTGCCCAATGGTCACGCCGGCCACCTCTCCGTCCTTGTCCAGGACTGGCAGCCCCGTCCACAGCACCCGGTCCTCGGTCACGTCCTCAAGGGTGATGCGGGTGGCGAGGTCGTGCAGGTGACTCCCCAGCACCATGATCCGCCCCGCCATCGACGGGCTGCCCTCCCAGGAACGCGAGGATTCCCCCTCCGGCAGGTCGAAGCCCTTGTCCCCGGCCGGGAAGGCTACGTCCAGCTGGAACGGATAGACCTCGAACAGGGGCCAGGGGCGACCCACTTTCACGTAGGGAAGGCGGATGCGGAGCTGGACACCTTCATGGGCCACTCCGGTGGGATTGTGGAGCATGGCCGTCACCACGAGCTTCTGCCCGAGGTACACCGGCACCCCGAAGAGCAGGCGCGGCATCGACTGGTTTCCGGTTTCGCTGCCTGCCGCCAGCAGACGCTGGGAGATGGGCAGAAACAGCTCCTTGTGCACCGGATCGATGATGTTGAAGTGGTGGACGATCCTCTGGGGCAGGACGTTCCCGTCCGCATCGACCACTTCGTACTCGAACCCCTCGAGGTAGCCGTGGACCGGCACCGTGATCTCCGATACCGGCGGGAAGGTACCCATGTGGGCGTGATCCATCCCGGCCCCGGGCGCCATGACCGGCAGCGACACCGGCGGGGTCGTGATGATGATGGCGTGGCCGTCGTCCTCCACGGTGGCCTGGCCACCGGCAGCGGGAACCATGGCCATGTCGTGTTCGCCCGCTTCGGTGGCGTGGTCGTGCTGCCGAGCGGCCAGCGTGGTGGCAGTTACCAGGGACAATACTCCGGTGATGGCGACGATGCGCTTCATGGGCTCGACTCTGTTCAGGATCCGCTGGCAAGGAATACCCGAACCCGAGGCTCCGCAAGGTCCCGGGCCCGAATGCCACGAGCCGCCCGGCCGGTGGCCAGGCGGCTCGCGTCGTTCACACCTCGGTCGATCAGTTCTCGACGGTCAGCTCGGCGACCATACCCAGCAATTCGTGCGGCGTACACACGTAGTGGTACGTCCCCGCCGGAGCCCCGGTGAAGTTGATCTCATACGTCTGACCGTCGGTGACCAGCAGGCTGCCGCTCAACGGGCCAATGGTGCGTCCTTCCATGGCCGCGCTCAGCACCGACTCCGCGCCATCCGGAATCCCGCCCTTGAACTGCACATTGTGCGGTCCACCGCTCACGTTGACCCAGCGGACCGTATCCCCGGCCTTGATGGTCAACTTGGCCGGCTCAAATCGGTATTCACCGGCGTCGGTCAGTATCATGTTCACGGTGTGCACCGCCTGGTCGGCAGTGGACTCGACGGCCCCCACCGGCGCCGCCGTGGCCGACTGGATTTCCGCGGCCGAGGCCTCGGGGGTCCCGCTTTCGCCGCCGGCGCAGGCCAGCCCGGCCAGGGCCACCGTCGCAAAGAGTCGCCGCATGCTTTTCCTCCAATTGTCGTTAGTATCCACAAAGCGCCCACCCGCGGTTTCGGCCGCTTGTGAACGCTTTCACAAATCTATACCGGTTCCTCCACCAGGGTAGCCCCGAATCCCCGGTTGCAATCCCGGCCAAATCCGGGAACTTCCGGGTCCGGCTGCCCTCAACCCGCACTCGACGGTTCATGGCCACTCCCCCATCCTGTACCAGACTCGGCCGGCACTGCCGGGAACTTCAGGTGACCGTCCGGATCTCGGACCTCGACGATGACAGCCTGACCCTTCAGGACGCCTCGGCCACCTGGATGACCGCCCATGGCGAGCGCATCAGCTGGGGCGAACCGTACGTGGTGGACCGGCTCCTGATGGTCGATGCCACCATCCACGTCCCTTGCCGTTACTACCGGTCACAGGAGGGACAGGCCCATTGCACAGCCCACGGGTTTCGCGGGCGCGCACCCCGATCCGTCCGCCCGGCTCCGCCCCGTCTCCAGCTCGGCGGGGACCGGTTTTCCGTCATCCAGGGCAAGAAGCGGCGGGTGTTGCGCCTGCCCCCGGAAGAACCCGACGGCCGGTCTCTGCCGGTCATTCAGGAGGAGAATCCATGCCTCCAGGCCGCCTGCCGGACGTCCGACAATCGGGTGGGCGCCGCGTGCTGCCGGGATCTCACGCTGGAACTCGAGGCGCCGGCCCGCCGGACCCGCTTCGAGGAGCTGCTGCGGAGTCGCAAGGCACCGTACGTCTGCCGGGTGCAACGCGACGACGACGAGACGATGGCCTGCGAGGTGATCTCCGCTTGCGGGTACCTGAGCGAGGAGGATCACATCTCCTGCACGCTGCACGGACGGGTCCGGCCCAACGGCAAGCAGGCCAAGCCGTCGCTGTGCTATGAGTGGCCGGAGCTGGACGAGGATGAAACCGGCCACCCGGGGTGTGTGTTCACATGATCGGTAGCATACGCGCCGGACGCCGGGCCGAAGCCATCGACGCCCCCGGCCCGGCCACCACCGCCCACCCTCGCTGACCGACATGACCAAACGGAGCATCCTGGGACTTGTGCTCACCTTGGTGGCACTGCCACCGGTGACCCTTCTGGCGCTCTACAATCTGCCCGTTCGGGTGGCCCTTGGGCCGTGTCTCAAGGACTGGACCAGTCCCTCATCCTACACCCCCCGGGCCAGCAAGCTTGCCACGGTCAGCTTCACCGTGGGCCGGATTCCGGCCCGCCTGTGCTACGGCCGGCCCTCGGCCCGGGGGCGCAAGGTGTTCGGGAAACTGATCTCCTATGGACACCTCTGGCGTCTCGGCGCCAACGAACCCACCCGGCTGTATGTAGCTGCACCCGTGTCCCTGGCGGGCCTTCCCCTGGCGGCCGGCCGGTACTCGCTGTATGCCATCCCGAACGAGGACAGCTGGGAGATCTTCGTCTCCACCTCCACTTTCCATTGGGGCAACGCCATCACGCCCGCGGTCCGGGCCCGTGAGGTTGGCGGCGTCAAACTTCCGGTTCAGACGCTCACCGAGCCGGTGGAGACGCTTACCATTCGCCCCACCGCCACACCGGTGGGGACCACCCTGCTGATCGAGTGGGAGACGACCCGGATTGCCATCCCGCTGCAGCCCCTGCTCGACGGCTAGCGGACGACCCGGGCGTGCCGGATCCGGTCCAGCCTCGGAAACATCCGGTCGAGGTACCGATTGCCTCCGCTGAACAGGGAATCCTGCCGGCCGCGCCGCATCCCCCCGCCCGCATCCTCACCGTACCCGGCGAAAAACCGGTCCACCACATCCATCCCCTCCACCACCCGGCCGATGGGCGCAAAACCCTGGGCGTCGAGAGGCGTGTTGTCGGCCAGGTTGATGTAGATCTGCGTCGTGCGGGTATCGGGCCCGGTCATGGCGTAGGCCAGCGTGCCCCGGACGTTGCCGGTCCGCACCGGATCGTCGAGCATGCTGCGGTGTCGCCAGATGGCGGCGAGAACCGAATCTCCGGGAATGCCGAACTGGGCAATGAATCCCGCGCGCACCCGAAAGATTCGTTGGTCGTCGTAAAACCCGTGCCGGATCAGCTGGTAGAACCGATCGACACCCCGCGGGGCCCAGTCCCTGATCAGCTCGATCTCCACCGGCCCCCGGGTGGTCTCGAGCCGAACCCGGGCCGTATCCGGTGCCCGATCGGTCCAGGCGGGATCGTCGGGATGGCGCAACGGATCGCGCCCGGCCACCGAATCGAGGACCCGGGGAGGGGGGGCGGGGGCTGGTCGATCGCAGCCGGGCGCCAGCACCAGCGGCAGGAACAGGACCCAGCCCGTCCTCCGCGCACGCCCGTTCAAAACCGGATCAGGGCATAGCCCGCGTTCTGGAGGGTGACCAGGGCAGTCATCGCCGACAGGGCCAACTCCACGGGCTCGGCCAACTCGGCGCGGGAAAAGCCGCGATGAGCGGCGGTCTGTCCGCAGAGGATGATCCGCACCCCATGGGCATGCAGGGCCCGAAGGAGTGGGAGGTTGGGATTGGCGGTGCCGAATCGCGCCCGATAGGCCGCGTCGCTCAGCGCGTATTTCCCCGATCCGCCGTGCAACACCAGCGCCACGTCGAGATTGGCGACCGGGACTCCGGCCTGCGCATGCATGTTGAGAAAACGCGCCACGGTCTCGATACGCGGGTTGATCGCCGAGACGGAGTCCGGGGCAGTACTGACATCAAAGACGACCCGTAACTGCCGATCCCGCGGCGTTGGGAAATCCGGATCGGACACGGTGTACACCGCTCCGTAGTCCGCGATCACCGGGCCCGTTTGCGCCGGAGGGGTGGCCTGGGCCATGAGTCCGCCGGGGGCCATCCCGATCGCGAAGCCACACATCACCATTCCCATTCGATGCATCGGTTCCTACTCCTTGAGGACCATGTCAATGCACATGACAGCCCCGAGGATCAGCTCCCGCAGGTGGCTCTCGGGCGGGATGTCCTCTGAAACCTCGAGCATGTAGTTGTCGGCCGTGGTCAGCAGCTCCTTCCCCACCCCCGCCCACTTCTTCGCCACCCGGGCAAACTCGTGTCCGTCCGTCACGAATCGGAAATCCCATCCCGTCCACTTGCCCTTGAGCTGGCAGAGCGTCTCTCCCGATGGATCCTGCACGTCGAACGCGCCACCGAACGAGAAGAGTCGTTCGCGAAACAAACCGACCACCACCCCGTCGGCATCCGCAACCGTGACCGTGGATCGGAGGAACGCTACGCCGCGCGAGACCCGGAGCACCGGCTCGTCATCCACACCCAGAATCAGGATATCAAACGGGGTACTGCGCTTGAAGCGCGTGAACCGGAGAAGCCGACTCACCCCCCCCAGGTCCGGTTCGCGACACTTCAGGATCAGTTCACCGTTCTCCGGGTCGAAGATGTCGAAGTTGTTGGCGGCCTTGAACAGCCCGACGTGTTCCTTCACCAGAAACAGGTTGCGATTCAGCAGCGGATGCATAGCCTCTCTCCGAACTGGCCCAGTACCGTCAGGACACGGGTTCGATCGGGGGCTCCCACAACTCGAACCGGTTGCCCTCCGGATCGGTGGCCCACCCAAACCGGCCGAACTCCGACGTCTCGGTCCGATCGTCGACGGGACAGCCGGCGGCCCGGAGCTGATCCAGCATCCGGTCGAGGTTGTCGACCCGATAGTTGATCATGAATGGCGCCCCCGGAGACCCGAGGTAGGTCGTGTCTGCGGGGAACGGAGCCCAGATGGTCCGGCCCGGCCGTTCCGGCGTCTCCCCATCCTGCCATCGGAACTGAATGTAGCCGTCGTCGTCGGGTTCCAGTCCCAGATGTTCGACGTACCATCCTTGCAACGCCGCCGGGTTCTCGCAACGGAAGAACACCCCTCCCACACCACGAACGCGTTCCATCGGTTTCCCCCTTTGTTTCATGCGATTCAGCCCGTCCCATCGGGCACGATACCGCCGCGTCCGGCGGAAAACCACCGGGAGATGGCGGGCCCCGACTCGAACGGGCGGGTATGCGGGTATTGAGGAGGATCGTCCTACCGGCCGGGGGTGGGCGCAAACGGCACCCGCACCAGGGCCCGGACCGGCATCGGGGTCCCGTGAAGCACGGCGGGTGTGTAGACCGACCGTTCCAGCATCTCCCGGGCCGCCACCCCGAATCCGGTGTGATCGGCGTACAGCACCTGGGCATTCGTGACCCGCCCCGTCGAGTCCACCGCCACCTCCATCCACGCCGCACCCTGAATGCCGCGGGCTCGCGCATCCCGCGGGTATACGGGCTCCGGACCACGGAGGCGGGAGAATCCCCGGTCAAGACGGAGAAATGCCGCGAACGGCGTGGCATCCGGCCCGCGCCCGGACGACGTCCGCCCGTTCCGGACGCTGCGTTCGAACGCGGAAAAGAGCGCCGAGCCCGTGCCCGATGCCAGCGTCATCGCCACCGGAACCGTCAACGGATCCGCCTTCAGCACCAGGCGTGCATCGGTGATCCAGAACCCGCCGTCATGGTCGCGCACCAACAGCATCAGACCGCCGTCGGGGGTTGTCAGCACCGGAGTCTGGACCGGTCCCGGGGCGGCTCCCGGCGGAGGCCCGGACACGAACATCATGCGGCGGGCGACGCGCAGCCAGTTGGCGAGCGCGTCGAGATCGAATCGCAGAACCATCGGGGCTGTCGTTCCAGACGGGACGGCCCACACGATCACCCCATCCCCCCGATCGGGAAAGACCAGAACCTCGGCCCCCTCGGGCCGGACGAGCCTTGCCTCAACCGGCGCGAACTGGGCGACCAATCCGATGGGGAAGGCCGTCGACACCATCGCGGCAAGACCGAGCGCCGTCCACCAGGCCCCAGGTTGCGCCATACTCCCCTCTCCAAGTGAGACCGCCATTCGGGAGATAAACCGCCGGTCCCCGGGTCCGGTTCCGGCCCCGAAGTCAACGGCGGGTCGGTGACCCCGAACCGGGAACAACCGCGAAGATCCGGACCTGACCGCCCGACCCTCCGGCAATACTGATGGGGGCGACAATCAGATAGACACCAGTGGGGGGCAGTTCGTAGAGATTGGCCACGTTCTCGAGGTGGTAGCGCCCGGCCCCGTTGACCATCCGATGGACCGGAAAGTCGGTGGACAGACCGTAGTCGACGCTCATGTCGTCGATGCCGATGCCGCGAATGTCCCGCTCCTCGACCAGAAACCGTGCGGCGTCCACCCCGAAGCCGGGAAAGTGGAGCCGACCCTCGGCATCGAGGTTGCGATAGGCCTCGGGCGTGGTCCACTTGCGGCTCCACCCGGTCGCAAGCAGTACCACCGCCCGATCGGGGATCCGGCCGTGGTCGCGCTCAAAGGCACGCACATCGGCTTCCGTCAACCGGTAGTCGGGGTTTTCTGCCGCGCGGTCGCTGATGTCGATGACCACCGCGGGGCCGAGCAGATCCTCCGCCGTCAGCTCATCGACCGAGGGCTGACCGGCCGCGGTATGAACCGGAGCATCCAGATGGGTCCCGTGATGTTCCGGAGTCGAATACGCCCCCATGGCGGACGATCCATCGGGATGCGCCGCCACGATCTCGTAATGGAATGGATTGCCGTCGGGGTTGGGCCACCAGGGCATGTCGGCGCTGAGCGGGTGGGTGAGATCCACCACTCGCAACGTCCCGGCAAAGAGTTGCTCGAACCGATCGGGGCCGTCGTCCCCGGGGGCACAGGCCACGACCCAGACGGACAACAGCACCAACCTACCGCCGATCCACCCCCCCCGGTCCGACATCGTCAATCCGGCCCCCGCATCGCTACAGCGCGACATCGATCCCCGAGACTCCGAGCATGAGCAGGTTCAACGGACCGATGGCCGCGAGGCACACAAACCCCGAGGCGTCATTTCCGGTCAACCGCGCGGTCTGCATCGATCCATCCTCGGAGAGGGTGCCCAGTTCCACACTCCAGCCCTTATCCCGACATTGCTCCTGCAGGTACCCGAACGCCGCCGTATAGTGTCCCCGGTCCTCGGTGGCGGCAAACGCCGTCGACCACAAGGCCCCCAGACGATCGGCGAGTTCGGGCGCCTCCTTCCGGAAGTCGCGAACGATGCCCTGAAACTCCTCCTTGACCGTGTCGTCCCCCGCCTGCAATCGCTCGACCAGCGGCTTGAGCCTCTCATTCAACGCCACCACCCGGGGATCCGACGTCAGCTCCTCCCACTCCCCGGACAACATCCCGCCGGCGGAGGACGCATCGGCCCTCCGGGTCCAGACCACCGTCGTGTCGGCACCGACCGTGGAAACGATCGTGTCGAAACCGGGCAGCCGGGGGAGGGTTGCGGGCGACGCCGGTTCGGGCGCGGCGGAGTACTGCACGATCCGGCGGGCACTCCCGCCCCCGGCGTTTTCTTCGAGGAGGCGGAGCGCCACCCCGGCCTCCGGATGCCGTTCGATGCCGTACCGCTCGCCGTCCGCCGCCACGAGGGTCTGCTGGACTTCGGGCAACGCGGACGCTTCGCGGACCAGCGAGAACACGAGCAGAGCGGTTTCAGGATCGGGCGGCATGAGGACTTTCGGTATCGGGTTGGGCGGACACGAATCCCGAATATAGCCGCCGGGAGAAACATCCGGGACCGTTCACGGCGACCCGCCCGGAGGGACGATGCGAATCTCCACGTCGGTGTCCGCGTGCCGCCCCACCACCGTGATGGTACGCACTCCGGACCGCCGGAACCGCAGCCCGACGACCCACACCGGAGTCTCGACCTCGCGGCACGTCCCCGCCCGAACGAACTCTCCTACCGCGAGTCGGACCCCGCGATCGGTGGGCACCCAGGCCGCGGGACCCGCCCGCCGGCACGCCGGGCCGAGGGGAGACATCACCCGGACCTGAATGGTGTCGCCGACGCCCATCCCGTCCCCGAGGGGACCACCCGCCCTCGGCTCCACCCGCACCACGAGGCTTTCGGGCAGTCCGATGGACCACCCGGCCGGGACCGGCGCGCGTTCCGCGAGCACTACGTCGAGCGCCGTTTCCCCGCCGCCCACCGGCATCACCAGGGGGCGGAATCCCGCGCTCGTGATTCGCAGGCGATCGCCGGCCCGATGGGGTCGGCCCGGAAAGGCGAAGCGGCCCGTTACGTCCGTCCAGACGGCGGCATACCCGTTCCGCGTCCTCGACACCACCGTCACAAAGGGCAGGCCCCGTCCTCCCGCGTCGTACACCCGCCCGGACAGCTGCGCCCGGCCCGGCGCGGCACCGATACCGCCCAGACCCATGAACAGGACCACCGCGCGACTCCACCCACCCGCGGGAGCGTGTCCACGACGACGTACGATCCTCTCCGGAACCCGGCACTGGCAGCGATGTATCATCCGATGATTCCCTGGCAACTCATGATATGTTCACGACAGCCGTTCTCTACCGGTTCCGATCGGCGGTCTTGCCTGCCCTGGTAGCGGTGGGTGGACTGTGGGGCTGCCCCTCTCCATCGGAACCGAACGTTGGGGATCGGGTCTTCGGCACGTGGGCCTGGGTTGAGGCGACCGGGGGTTTGGGGGGCGACACACGGACCCCGCAGACCGAAGGCGTGACCCGGCGGCTGATCATCACCCCGCCCGACCGGATCGTCCTGGTCGAAAACGACCGCGTGCACACCGCAACGACCTTCCTGCTCCTTCCGGCCCGGGACCCGGGCGGGACGTTCGTTCAGGCCCGCCTCCGATACGGCACCCGCCTCATGGGACGAACGGAACAGTTCGCAGGATTCGACCCCGACGGAGCCCTCATCCTCACCGACCCCTGCTGCGACGGTTTCGTCTACCGCTGGGTGCGCGTCGGGCAGCCCGCGCCCCGGTGAACGGGACAGGATGCTCACCCGCCTCGCGCCCGCCACGGCCGCTCCCACCCGGGTCCGTTCATGACCCCGAAAACGTGTAGCACCAGGCTTCACCCTCCAGCACCGTCTCGCCGTCCGTCCTCCAGACCCGCACCGCCAGCCGGCACACGGGTTTGGAGTCGTGCACACTCACCACCCGGGCCTCCGCGGTGATGGTGTCGCCGATAAATACCGGGGCCGTGAACTTCCAGTTCTGACTCAGGAACACCGTCCCCGGGCCCGGCAGGTCCGTCGCAACCAGCGCGTGCAACAGTCCGGTGGTGAGACCGCCCTGAACCACCAGCCGGCCGAACGGGGTGGCGGCCGCAAAGGCCTCGTCGAAATGCAACGGGTTGTGATCGCCCGTGATCTCGCCATACTGCTGGACGTGTCGGGCGGTCAGGGTGATGCTCCGCTGCGCCGCCTGTCCCACCGTGATCGTCATGGGTACTCTCCTCATACTCGAAACACCGGCCGGACCCCGACCACCCGTCACTGGCCCCAATCTAGCGCACGCCGGATATTGGAGACCAGGCGGCGCCGGTGAACCTTGCGAACCGTGCCGGTGTTCCGCTGACAGCCCCGTCGGCCCGACGCCTGCCTCACCGGACCGGCCAACTCCGACCACCGATTCCTGCGGACCCCGGCGATGATTCTCAAGATCCGACGACTGTTGTTCTACGCGATCGTGCTCCTGGCCCTGATCGGCGGCGGGTTCGGGTTGCGCTCGCCCCGATGGTGGTGGACGCTCGTCGTCACCGGCCCTCTCGTCCTGCTCGGCCTGTGGGACATCCTCCAGCGACGCCACAGCGTGCTCCGCAACTACCCACTGGTGGGCCACCTCCGGTTCCTGCTCGAGGATGTCGGGCCGGAACTCCGCCAGTATATGGTTGAAAGCAACACCGGCGGCCGGCCGTTCAACCGCGATCAACGTTCCCTCCTGTACCAGCGGGCCAAGAACGTCCCGGACCAGAAGCCCTTCGGGACCGAACTCGACGTGTACGAGCCGGGCTACTTCTGGATCAACCACTCGATGGCTCCGACCGACCCGCCGAAGCGTCCGGCGGAGACGATCCGGATCACCGTGGGCGGACCCGACTGCCTCCAGCCCTATTCGGCTTCGGTGCTCAACATATCGGCGATGAGCTTCGGCGCGCTCGGCGCGACGGGTATCCGGGCACTGAACGGCGGCGCCCGACTCGGCGGGTTTGCTCACAACACCGGTGAGGGCGGGGTCAGTCCCTATCACCTGGAACCCGGCGGCGACCTCGTCTGGCAGATCGGGACCGGCTACTTCGGCTGCCGCACCCCCCGGGGCACCTTCGACCCGGACCAGTTTGTCGACCGGGCCCGCCTCGAACAGATCCGCATGATCGAGATCAAGATCTCGCAGGGAGCCAAACCCGGCCACGGTGGCGTCCTCCCCGGGGCCAAAGTGACTCCCGAGATCGCCCGGGTGCGAGGGATCCCCGTCGGCGTCGACTGCATCTCGCCACCGTATCACTCGGCATTCTCCACACCGGTCGAACTGCTGGAATTCGTCTCACGACTCCGGGACCTGTCCCGCGGCAAGCCCGTCGGATTCAAGCTCTGCCTCGGAGAACCGACCGAATTCCTGGCCGTGTGCAAGGCCATGATCGAGACCGGGGTCACCCCGGATTTTGTGGTCGTCGACGGCGCCGAGGGCGGGACCGGGGCCGCACCGCTGGAGCTGTCCAACTATGTGGGGACGCCACTGCACGACGGTCTGCGCTTCGTGGTCAACGCGTTGACCGGCTCGGGAGTCCGGGACCGGATCCGGATCGGAGCGAGCGGCAAGATCATGAGCGGCATCTGGATGGCCCACGCCATGGCCATCGGGGCCGACTGGTGCAACGCCGCCCGCAGTTTCATGTTTGGTCTGGGTTGCATTCAGGCCCAGCGGTGTCACACCAACCGGTGCCCGGTCGGGGTCGCCACCCAGGACCCGCGTCTGCAGCGGGCGCTGGACGTCCGGACCAAGGCCGAACGCGTCTACCACCTGCATCGCAACACCGTCGAGGCCCTGGCGGAAGTCGTAGCGGCGGCCGGCCTGGACCACCCCACCCAGCTCACCCCCCACCACATCTGGACACGGATCGAGGAACATCGCACCCAATCGCTCGCCGAGTGCTACGAATTCCTGGAGCCCGGCCAGTTCCTCGAGGGGCGGGCCTCGGAACGGCTGCAGGCGGCATGGGATACAGCCACGCCTTCGAGCTTCCGCAACACCGGGGCCACCCGGGTGGCCTGAGGGTCGTCAGACCCCCTCTGGGGTGAACGCCGGGGCAATCCCCGTGCGCGATCGACGGGAGATCCCGTCTCCACCCCTGCGCTCGTACAACCCGTTCACCGTCACGCGGGTACCCTTTCCGGCCGGTACCTCCACGGTCTCGGTGGGCACGACCGGGTGCAACGCGCGGTCGGCCATCTCCCGGTCAAGTTCGTCCGCCTCAACCAACCAGGCCGGCCCCGAGGCAAAGCCTTCGTAGAGCGGCTCGTCGCCCGGCAACCGTCGGAGCGGCCGCCCCGCCGGTGCCGATCGCGGGTCAAACACCGCCACCAGGACCCGACCCCCCACCCGGAGCACCCGCGCCGTTTCGCCAAGCGCCCCCTCCCACTCCCTCCGTGATGTGGCCAGATGATAGACGCCGAGCGCCACGACCAGGTCGAAATCGGCGTTGGGAAAGTGCTTCAGGTCGTCCATCACCCCGCACCGCACCCGCCGGCAGGCTTCCTCTTCCCCGAGCCCGGCGGCCACGCGCCGCCTGGTGTGCGCGATCATCGCCGTAGCGGCATCGACCGCGTGGACATCGCACCCCTGTTCCGCCAGCCATTGGGTGTTCCGGCCGCCGGCACATCCGACATCCAGGACCCGGAGGTCGGCCGGACAGGAGACCGCACCCACCACCCGGATCAAACGGTGATCCGGATCCCGGGACGCAAAACGCTCCACCTGAGCGGGGGCATTCCAGAACCCGTCGGCCGGTGCCGCCGGCTCGAACCCACCGCTCTCCCCTCCCCGGATCAAAACCGTTCGCCTCGGGCCTCCCGGATGTGGCTCCCGATGGGCCGGATCCGGGACCACATCGTCCACCCGAACATCAAGAGGCCGAATGCCTGCGCCGCGCCTCCCGCCACGACGATCGCCGCCAGCCACCCCCCGGCGGTGACGGTGTGCAGCACCTCCCCGGCGAACCGGAGTCCGGTGCCCACCGTCAGACACCAGTACACTGCGGCGATCCTCCCCGGCCGATACCGGCGATCGTCGGGACGGGGCCGGGGGAAGAGCCACAGCGCCACCCCCAGAATCATGAACATCACAAAGCCGACAAGAACCAGGTGGGTATGGGCCGACACCAGGTAGGGCGACGGCCACACGCCCAGGACCTCCCGTGGCAGGAGCAGGCCAACCCCGGTCAGGAGACCGATAGTCAGGAACCCGAAACCGGTCTTGATGAAGCGACGGGCCATCGAATGCACGCAGATCTCCCGGTGTGAACAGGGGATTCTGACACTACGCGGACGGAAGGACCCGGGAAAGAGGTATCAACGAACCCCGGACTGGATCGGGTCGGGTCGGGCTAGCCGGGACCGTCCCGACCAGAGCCTCGGTCGAACCATGCCTCCGCGTCCGCCACCGCACGGAAGACCGCGACCGACGTGTCCAGGTCGGAGGCGAGGGCCTGATAGATCCGCGAGACACCGAAATCGACGTCGCGTTCGGCCACGATG